>BNJT01000609.1_pt1 | contig 121699 bp, 141 predicted proteins | sample 8540491 | NCBI WGS metagenome assembly BNJT01 (sample SAMD00202455, study PRJDB9452) | human saliva metagenome | host: Homo sapiens | reverse complement strand
GAATGATTTGACATTTAGATTTTGCCATTAGTTTGTTTTTGCTTTGAAACTATGTTAGTCTAAGTTGTTAGTGTTAAAAAAAGACAAGGTTTTTTATCCTTGTCCTTTCGTTTTAGTATTGCTTTTGTTTCAATGTCAATAAGGATGATTAAAAGGCTGGGACAGTAGTCTCAGCCTTTTAATTGAAGATAAAATCTTCTTAGAAACTTTCCTTAGGAGAGTACATAACAGAAGGTTAGGGACTCTGAAAGCTAAGTTTTGAGTATTTTTTTATTTGACAAATATAAGTAGACGGTGTATACTTTATAAAAGTAGACAACGTATACTTCGATAAGGAAAGGTGGTCAAATGAAACGGAATACGGAAGAACTGAAAGAAAAGTTAATTTCGGTCGGCATTGAAGAAATCAGAACTAACGGGATTGACCGGATGTCTATGCGTACAATAGCTCAAAAATGTGGGGTGACTCATGGAGCTCCCTATAAGCATTTTGGAAGTAAAGATAAATATATTCAAGTTGTTATGGAACACTTATCAATGTTCTTTTTTTGAAAAAAATATGATACTTGGGATTGATACTTCCATAGATGCAAGAACTCAACTAACTCTGATGGGCTGTAACTTTTGTAAGGTTTGCCCAAGAGGAAACCCTATCTATTTGAAGCATTATTTATCAAATTTCCATATAACTATATGGAGTTATCCCAGGAAACTATTTCAGTCAACTCCTCTTTACCAGGATTTGAACATTTTAAGTCGGTAGCGTTAAGACTTAAAGATGAGGAAAATCTTTCTAGTAGTGACGCAGAAATATTGATCAATTTTTTTGGAGTTTTATTGCTGGTTTGGCTCTATTGGTAAGGAGTCCTGTTGGAGAAAACTTTAAAGAAAATGATGTTCAAAAGACCGTCAGAACGATGCTTGATATTTATATAAAAGGAGATAGCTGATGAATGTTTTAATAATCTATTCACATCCGAATGAAACAAGTTATAATGCGTCAATCCTTCAAACTGTGCAAAAAGCATTTAGCACCAGAGCATAGAGTTAAAATAATAGACTTATATAAAGAAAACTTTGACCCGGTTTTACGTTTTGATGAAATGCATAAAAGGAGAGATTTACAGCATAATGAAGACATGAAACCATATAGAGATTTATTGATTTGGGCAGATCAGTTGATTTTTATTTTCCCTACTTGGTGGAGTGGAATGCCAGCTATTTTAAAAGGTTTTATTGATCGTGTTTTTGTTGCAGGTTTTGCTTATCAGAATGGACCTCGAGGTCCGGTGGGGCAACTAGATGGAAAAGCGTGGATCATTACGACGCATAATACGCCAAAAATTTTTCTTCCTTTTTCTCAAGACTACGCAAAGGTTCTAAAATCTCAAATCTTGAAACCCTGTGGTATTAAACCGGTTAAAATGACACAAGTTACACGAGTGGAGTATATGAGTGATCGTCAACGGAAAGAAGAACTCGAAAAAATCGCACAGATAGCCAAAAGGATATAAAAACGTGCGTTATAAGTCATGACAGAGCATACAGAATATGAGCTGACAGGAAAAGGGAAATCGCTGATGCCGATTTTAAAGGACTTGAATCAATGGGGGAAAGAATGGTTGCATTAAATTTTCTTCTTCTTTTTGTCACTTTCATCTTGCCACTTAGGTTCTCATTTTGACCGCTTATCCCAAAAGGCCGTTTTTTAAACGGCTTTTTTGCTAGACTGATACTGTCAAAAAGGAGAGAAAACATGATATTACCAGCTAAAAACATCAGTAAACGGTATGGAAATCATCTAGTGGTTGATCATATTCACCTACAGTTTGAAAGGGAACGTTTAATGCGATTCTAGGACCAAATGGGGCAAGGAAATCAACGACTGAGAAATAAGATTATTGACTCACTATTTATGGAAGTAGTTATTTAAGAGAGAAAGATGAGTTACCAAAAAGTTACTAAAATTTAAAAAATGAGTCTATTTTGCAAGATTCAAAAGTTCTAAAACCCTATTAAATCAAGGTTATAAGATTTAAAAAATGGGTTCATAGAACTCAAAATCCAGTGTCCGCAAGGACGTGCCGGTTCGACCCCGGCCGCCGGTATAGTATTAAAGACAAGGTTTTCGGACCTTGTCTTTTTCTTTTATTTGTTAAATTGTTAACGTTCAGTTACTAATTTATTACTAATATTTTTGTCATTGTTTTCTGAAAACACTTTGACTATTTTCCTTTACTGTGTTATAATTAACCGGTAAAGTAATTTTTGATTAATAGAGAGGATAAACGTATGAAAGTGGCTAATCAAATTGATGAGTTTTTAAATTCTATTTTACTTATTTCTGAGAATCAGCATGAAGTTTTGATTGGTTCTTGTACGAGTGGTTTTTCTTTAACCAATACGCAAGAGCATATTTTAATGTTACTTTCAAAGGATAATTATTCAAATTCTGAGCTTGCTAAATTACTAAATGTCAGTCAAGCTGCTGTGACCAAAGCAGTTAAACAATTACTTTCTTTTGGCATGCTGGAAGCTTTGAAAGATGAGAATGATGCTCGTATTGTTTTGTATCGGTTAACAGATTTAGGCGTCCTGTTGCTGAAGAACATTCCCATCATCACGACCATACCTTAGAAGTCTATAATCAGGTATTAAGTAATTTTTCTGAGGATGAACAACTTGTGATTTCCTCTTTTCTTACTCGATTATTGGAGGATCTTCGTTAATGCGTTATATTACTGTTAAAGATCTTTCTTTTTATTATGATCGTGAGCCTGTTCTTGAGGGAGTTAATTACTACTTGGACAGTGGTGAGTTTGTGACGCTGACTGGTGAGAATGGTGCAGCCAAATCTACTTTGATTAAGGCAAGTCTTGGTATTTTGAAACCTAAGATGGGAACTGTCGAAATTTCCAAGGAGAATGTAGCTGGAAAGAAATTACGTATTGCCTATCTTCCGCAACAGATTGCTAGCTTCAATGCAGGTTTTCCCAGTTCTGTTTATGAGTTTGTTAAATCAGGTCGTTATCCTCGCAAAGGATGGTTTCGACACTTGAATCATCATGATGAGGAACATATTTTAGCTAGTTTAACGGCTGTTGGAATGTTAGAGCATCGAGATAAATCTTTAGGAGCTCTATCAGGTGGTCAGAAGCAACGGGCTGTCATTGCAAGAATGTTTGCGTCAGATCCAGATATTTTTGTGTTGGATGAACCAACTACAGGGATGGATGCTGGTAGCAAGGATGAGTTTTATGAATTGATGCACCATAGTGCCCATCACCACGGAAAGGCTGTTTTAATGATCACGCATGATCCTGAAGAAGTGAGTCATTTTGCCGATCGCAATATCCATTTGGTGAGAAAACAAAATTCTCCATGGCGTTGCTTTAATGTCCATGAGAAAGATGGAGGTGAGGAGCTTGCTTAGTTTATTTCAATATGACTTTATGCAACGGGCCTTGTTAGCGATGGTTGCCATGAGTCTCTTCTCCCCTATCTTAGGTGTATTTTTGATTTTGCGTCGTCAGAGCTTAATGAGTGATACACTGAGCCACGTCTCTCTATCAGGGGTTGCTTTTGGCCTCTTCCTTGGTTTCTCTCCAACTATTTCTACAGTCATTGTGGTCATCATAGCTGCGGTATTTCTAGAGTACTTACGAACAGTCTATAAAGATTTTATGGAAATTGGGACAGCGATTCTCATGTCGACCGGCTTAGCCTTGGCTTTGGTGATTATGAAGGGTGGCGGTAAAAGTTCCATGAGTTTGGACCAGTACCTATTTGGCTCTACCTTGACCATTACGGATGAGCAAGTGCTTGCTTTGTTTATCATTGCAGCCATTGTTTTAGTTTAACGATTCTCTTTATTCGTCCCATGTATATCCTTACATTTGATGAGGATACAGCTTATGTAGATGGTTTACCCGTGCGTCTCATGTCTATCTTGTTTAATATTGTGACAGGGGTGGCTATTGCCTTGATGATTCCGGCTGCAGGTTCCTTGTTGGTATCTACTATTATGGTCTTACCAGCTAGTATTGCTTTAAAGCTAGGAAAGACCTTCCGTTCAGTTATGCTTCTGGCAGTGGTCATTGGTTTTGTGGGGATGGTCAGTGGTCTCATTCTTTCTTATTACCCGGATACACCGGTTAGTGCGACCATTACTCTCTTATTTGTATCCTTCTTTTTGCTCTCAAATCTTTTTGTTAAATTTAGAAAATAGGTGATCTTATGAAAAAACTTGTATGGCTCGTGTTAGCCTTTTGTAGTCTTCTTTTAGTAGCTTGTAGTGGTGGTCAAAATCAGTCAGGGAAATTGAAAGTCATGACGACTTTCTATCCTGTCTATGAATTTACTAAGCAAGTCGTTGGAGACGAGGGAGAGGTGGAGCTCTTGATTGGCTCTGGTTCGGAACCCCATGATTTTGAATTGTCTGCCAAGGGTCGCGCAAAAATCCAAGAGTCAGATGTCTTTGTCTATGAGAACGAGAACATGGAAACTTGGGTACCTCAGTTGTTGAAATCAATGGATGGCAAGAAAACAAAGGTTGTCAAAGCGACGGAGAATATGCTTCTTTTACCAGGTGGTGAAGAAGAGCATGACCATGAGGGAGGGGAAGAACACCATCATGAGTACGATCCCCATGTCTGGCTTTCTCCACAGAGAGCCATTAAAATGGTGGAAACGATTCGTGATCAACTGGTGAAACAGTACCCAGATAAAAAGGCTAGCTTTACAGCAAATGCGGATGCCTATATTGCCAAGTTGAAAAAATTGGATGACAGTTATACGAAGAGCTTATCTGAAGCGAAACAGAAAAATTTTGTCACTCAACACGCAGCTTTCCGTTATTTGGCCTTGGATTATGGCTTGAATCAAGTCTCTATTTCAGGTTTGTCACCAGATAGTGAACCGTCTGCTACTCGTTTGAGTGAATTGACAGAGTATATCAAGAAGAACGACATCAAGGTCATCTACTTTGAAGAAAATGCTTCTAAATCCTTATCGAAAACCTTATCTGCTGAAACCGGTGTGGATCTAGCTGTTTTGAATCCATTAGAGAGCTTGACAGATGAGCAGATGAAAGATGGTGAAGACTACATCTCGATCATGGGAGCCAACCTCAAATCTTTGGAGTTAACAACGACTCAAGCCGGAAAAGAAATCGCTCCAGAAGAGGAAGAAGACACCAAAACAGTAGCCAATGGCTACTTTGAAGACAGTGCTATTAAGGACCGAACTCTTTCAGACTATGCGGGAGACTGGCAGTCTGTGTATCCTTATCTAAAAGATGGAACCTTGGATCAAGTCTTTGACTACAAAGCTAAACTAACTAAGTCCAAAACAGCTGAGGAGTATAAAGCTTACTACACCACAGGTTATAAAACAGATGTCGAACGGATTGTCATTACAGACAAAACCATGACCTTCTATAAGAATGGGGAAGAGAAGAAGTTCGAATACCACTATGCTGGGAAGCATACACTAACCTATACAAAAGGGAATCGTGGAGTGCGTTATCTCTTTGAAGCAACTGATCCAAATGCGGGTGAATTCAAATATGTTCAATTCAGTGACCACCAAATTGCTCCTAATAAGGCAGCTCACTTCCACATTTTCTTCGGTGGGGAAAGTCAAGAGGCTCTTTATAAGGAATTAGAAATTGGCCTACTTACTACCCAAGTGACTTGACAGGATTTGAAATTGCACAGGAAATGTTAGCCCATTAATCAAATAGAGAAGGAACCAGCTGGTTCCTTTTTTGATAGTAACAGAAACTTGTCAATTTGCTAGAAAAAGGATAAAATAAGGCTTATAGAATAGATTGAATGTGGGGAGATTCATGATGAAAAAGTACCGTTTGCTATTGTTGCTTTCTGCTCTACTGTTTTTCCTTGGAGCCTGTGGTGATAAAAAGCAGGAGACAGGATCTGAAAGTAAAGAAAGTACAGTTCGTCAATCGAAGGATAGCGCAGCTACTAGTGAAACAAAGAAAGTTGAGAGCTCTAGTGATAAGAAAGAGAAAAAAACAAAGATGGATATTGAAGCAATCGCTCAAGGGGATTATAGTAGTGTAGCTGGTGTCTGGCAAGATGATAAGGGGAATAAACTAGTCTTCAATCAAAATGGTTTGGTCTCTAACGAATATGAGTCTTACGGTCTCTCCTTGACGGATTATGGGACTGTTTCAGGAGGAGTCTACGGAGGAATCACAGGTGGATTTCTGATGGAATTCATCCCTGCTGGGCTTACGATTGATGATCAAACGGACGAAAATGGAGAGGTCGTCTTCCATGATGATTCTGATGCTAGCAAGGACCGTCTCTGGACCGGAACTGGAATGTACAGTTTTACGGAACAAGGTTCTTTCCTCTATAAGGTCGGGGACTAGCTAGTATAGGTGTAATGAAAAAGAATGAAGAGTGTCCTACTCTTCATTCTTTTTTAGATTTTAGGGAGCCAAGAAAGGTGGAAGTCTAACTTCTCTGCTTTTAAGAGATCTTGGTGCCTCACTCTGTCGATTCTTTTTCCATCAAGGGAAACATCTTGAAGAAAGTGTGCCTGGGCTGTGTGGGCTGTGCTATGGATATGCAGCCATTTTTTCTCTTGAGGGAGATAGAGGCGCAGGTGTTTGAAGAGGGAGATCCCTAGGTCATAGACTGGCTTGCCTGGACAAGTTGGATAGAGTCCCAAAACCGACCAGATATACCAAGAAGATAGACTGCCATTATCTTCATCTCCTGGAAAGGCTTGGAAGCTTGGCTGGAAGGCTTCTTTGCGAAGGGCTTGGATCAGGACGCTAGTGTATTCCGGGTGTTGGCTATAGCGAAAGAGATAAGGAATGTGAAAAGCTAGGTTGGTTTCGAAATGGCAATTTGCCCAAAAAGGAGCTTGGGCCATCTCACTCATTTCATGAATTTCGTAGCCATAGCCCGTCACCTCATAATGCGGTGCTTGAGTGGCTAGTCGAGTTAAATAGTGGGTGAAGCCTTCTTCTCCACCAAAAAGTTGCTTGAGGCCCTCGATGTCGTGAAGGGCGCCTAAGGTTGCCTGAATGGCAGAGCACTCTGCATAGTCGCGTCCCCAACTGATGGGCGAGAAGTCTGGTCTAAAATGACCTTTCTTATCTTTGGCCCGAATATAACCTGTTTCTGGATCAAAGAGGGTTCGATAGGAAAGACTAGACTGGTCATATTCTTTGGCCAACTCTTCCTTGCCAAGTAGCTGGGCTGTTTGGGCAATACAAAAGTCGCTATAGGAGAAGTCAATGGTGTGACTCACGCTTTCGTGATAGTCGGTGGATAGATAGCCTAACTCCTGATATTCTTTAGCTCCTCGTCGACCATAATGATCATCTGGATCCTCTTTCCTAGCTGTATCCAACATGGCTTCAAAAAGCTCCGTGTGGAGGTCGGGGGCTAGGCTTTTCTGAATAGCATCTGCAATGACCCCGTCAATGAGGGTTCCAGGCATCATGCCTCTTTCGTCCGGCGCTAGCCATTTAGGGAGGAAACCGGTATCCCGGTAATGGCTGAGGAAGCCTTCGAGAAATTCCTGATAGAGCTCGGGATAGACTAGGCTATAGAGAGGGAAGGTGGTCCGGAAGAGGTCCCAGAAGCCCAAACTAGTGAAGTATTTTCCTTCTTGAATGCGGTTGTGAGCGAAGTCGCGATGGACTGCTTTCCCCTCAGGGGTCACTTCATAACAAGTCTGAGGAAAGAGCAGACTACGGTAAAGACAGTGATCGAAAAAGGTTCGATCCTCTCCACCTGTATCTAAAATTTCAAATCGGTCCATTAGCTCTTGCCACTGGTGGCTGGCTTCTTCTTTTATCTCTTCAAAGCTAGCTTTAGGGAGGTGAGATTTGGCCAACTCAGGGTTAATAAAGGAAGTGCCTAATCGAGTTTCCAGCGTGGGGCTGTCAAACTCTAGGATTAAATCTTGACCCAGCCAGTGAGTTCGGGTGATAGGGTGGTCAAATTCGAAATGAAGATAGAAAGGAAAGTCTTGTTGGTCTGTATGATTTTGGTCCAAGATGTGGAAGTGAAGATCCGTTTCTCCGAATTTCACCTCAGTTAGTCCATTGGGACAGTGCAAGGCAAGCGCTAGTGTAGATGGCCCTTTAAAGCGAAGGAAGGCTCCATAAAGGCTTGGCGTCACCTCTGAGTGGATTTGATAGCGCTCTGAGGTGAGGGCTAAATAATGGGGCTGAAAGATAGCTTCTTGGATCCGGTAACTGCTCTGTCTAAAATAGAGGTCTTCTTGCCTCGGAATGTCTGTTAGTGGGGTAAGGAGACACCAAGAAAAATCCCCAATCCAAGGGCTAGGCTGATGGGTCAAGCGGATGCCTTGAAAGATTGGAAGGTTGGGGTTGAAACCAAGCACCCTGTTCATGTGTCGTCTGTGGGAGAAAATAATTCATCCCAAAAGGAACTCCTGTGTAAGGGAGGGTGTTGCCGTTGGAATAAGCTGAGTGATTGTCTGTTCCTAAGCGGGTATCAATGCGAGTAATATCGGTCTTCATGCGGGACCTCCTGTTTCATACTAGAGTCTTCAAGACCTTTTCTTTCTTTATTTTAGCAGAAGCTACTCAAATCGGAAAGTCTTTTTCAAAACTAGAAAAGTTTGTAGAAAAAGGGCTATAATTTGCGTATGTATTTCCCCTTTGAAATCTTTTATACTGAATAGGAAAGAATCGACGAGTGTGAGGAAAACAAATGACCTATTCAAAAGAAATCGTTAGAGAATGGTTGGATCAAGTAGCAGAACGTGCTAAGGATTACCCTGAATGGGTGGATGTCTTTGAGCGTTGCTATACAGACACTTTAGACAATACAGTTGAAATCTTAGAAGATGGCTCAACTTTTGTGTTGACAGGGGACATCCCAGCTATGTGGTTGCGTGACTCAACGGCTCAATTGAGACCTTATCTTCATGTGGCTAAAAGAGATCCTCGTTTGCGCCAGACCATTGCTGGTTTGGTTAAACGCCAGATGACTTTGATTCTCAAGGATCCCTATGCCAACTCTTTTAATATTAAGGAAAACTGGAAGGGTCACCACGAAACAGACCATACAGATCTCAATGGCTGGATTTGGGAACGCAAGTATGAAGTGGATTCGCTTTGCTATCCCTTGCAATTGGCTTATCTCCTTTGGAAAGAAACTGGTGAGACTAGCCAATTTGATGAAACTTTTGTTACGGCGACCAAGGAGATCCTTCATCTCTGGACGGTGGAGCAAGACCACAAGAACTCACCATATCGCTTTGTTCGTGATACCGACCGTAAGGAAGACACTTTGGTTAATGATGGTTTTGGACCTGACTTTGCTGTAACAGGCATGACCTGGTCAGCCTTTCGTCCGAGTGATGACTGCTGTCAGTATAGCTACTTGATTCCGTCAAATATGTTTGCGGTCGTCGTCTTAGGTTATATCCAAGAAATCTTTGCAGAATTGAATCTAGCCGATAGTGAGAGTATCGTTGCAGATGCCAAACGTCTGCAGGCTGAAATCCAAGAAGGGATCGAAAATTACGCCTACACGACTAACAGCAAGGGCGAGAAGATCTATGCCTTTGAAGTGGACGGTTTAGGAAATGCTAGCATCATGGATGACCCTAACGTACCAAGTTTGTTAGCTGCTCCCTATCTTGGTTACTGTGATGTGAACGATGAGGTCTATCAAGCAACTCGTCGCACCATTCTCAGCCCTGAAAATCCCTACTTCTACCAAGGAGAATACGCTAGTGGGCTAGGAAGTTCTCATACTTTCTACCGCTATATCTGGCCGATTGCCCTGTCGATCCAAGGTTTAACAGCTACAGATAAAGCTGAGAAGAAATTCTTGCTGGATCAGTTGGTTGCTTGTGATGGTGGCACGGGTGTCATGCACGAAAGCTTCCACGTAGATGATCCGACTAAATACTCGCGTGAATGGTTCTCATGGGCCAACATGATGTTCTGCGAATTGGTCTTGGATTACCTAGATATTCGCTAATGAGCCTTAGCTCAATAGATTCTTGCAAAGAATCACAAATACATTTTTAAATTTAAGTTAGAATGAGGTTTTACTCATGGAAAATGTTGTTGTACATATCATCTCTCACAGCCACTGGGATCGTGAGTGGTATCTACCTTTTGAAAGCCACCGCATGCAATTGGTGGAACTGTTTGACAATCTCTTTGATCTTTTTGAAAATGATCCTGAATTCAAGAGCTTCCACTTGGATGGCCAAACGATCGTCCTTGATGACTATTTAGAAATTCGCCCTGAAAACCGTGACAAGGTGCAGCGTTATATCGACGAAGGCAAACTCAAGATTGGACCCTTCTATATCTTGCAGGATGATTACTTGATTTCCAGTGAAGCTAACGTCCGCAATACCTTGATTGGACAAGCGGAATGTGCCAAATGGGGCAAATCTACGCAGATCGGTTATTTCCCAGATACCTTTGGAAATATGGGACAAGCTCCTCAAATCCTTCAAAAATCAGGCATTCACGTAGCAGCCTTTGGTCGCGGTGTCAAACCAATCGGATTTGACAACCAAGTCCTCGAAGATGAGCAATTCACTTCTCAATTTTCTGAGATGTACTGGCAAGGGGCAGATGGTAGTCGTGTGCTGGGCATTCTCTTTGCCAACTGGTACAGTAATGGGAATGAAATTCCAGTGGATAAAGACGAAGCTTTGACTTTCTGGAAACAAAAATTGGCGGATGTCCGTGACTATGCATCGACCAACCAATGGTTGATGATGAACGGCTGTGACCACCAACCCGTTCAACGAAACTTGAGTGAAGCCATTCGCGTCGCCAATGAACTCTTCCCTGACGTGACCTTTATTCACAGTTCCTTTGATGACTACGTGCAAGCAGTAGAAAGTGCCCTTCCTGAACAATTATCAACCGTCACAGGTGAGTTGACCAGTCAGGAAACGGATGGTTGGTATACTCTGGCGAATACCTCTTCTTCACGCGTTTACCTCAAACAAGCCTTTCAAGAGAACAGCAATTTGCTAGAGCAAGTGGTGGAACCTTTGACCATCATCACTGGTGGACATCACCACAAGGATCAATTGACCTATGCCTGGAAGACGCTCTTACAAAATGCACCTCATGATAGTATCTGTGGTTGTAGTATTGACGAAGTTCACCGTGAAATGGAAGTTCGTTTTGCCAAGGTCAATCAAGTCGGAAACTTTGTCAAAACCAACCTTTTGAACGAATGGAAAGAGAAACTCGCGACTCAGAAATCCCAGAGTGAGCATCTCTTTACGGTTATGAACACTGGCTTGCATGGCAAGGTGGATACCGTCAGTACGATTGTCGATGTAGCGGTTTGTCCATTTAAGGAATTGCACCCGACAGAAGGCTTCAAGAAAATGGCCGCTTTGACCTTGCCAGACTATCATGTAGAGGATTTAGATGGGCATCTTGTAGAAGCTGAGATTGAAGACTTGGGGGCAAGTTTTGGCTATACCTTACCAAAGGATAAATTCCGCCAACCCTATATTGCGCGTCAAGTGCGCGTGACGGTTCCAGTTCACCTATCACCTCTTTCTTGGACCACCTTCCAGCTTCTGGAAGGAAAAGCTTCCCATCATGATGGGATTTACCAAAATGGGGTGATCGATACACCATTCCTAACCCTCAGTATTGATGATGGCTTGACCCTTTACGATAAGACGACTAACGAAGCTTACGAAGACTTCATCCAATTCGAGGATCGTGGGGATATTGGAAATGAGTATATTTACTTCCAACCAAAAGGAACCGAGCCAATCTATGCGGAGCTGAAAAGCCATGAGATCTTGGAAAACAATGCTCGTTATGCCAAAATCTTGCTCAAGCATGACTTAACCATCCCAGTCAGTGCAGATGAAAAATTGGATGCGGAGCAAAGAGGCATTATTGAGTTTATGAACCGAGACGCAGGTCGTTCAGAAGAGGTGACAACCATCCCTCTTGAAACAGTGATGACCGTCTTTGTGGATGACCCGCAAATTCGCTTCAAGACGAGCTTTACCAATACTGCTAAGGATCACCGTATTCGTCTCTTGGTGAAAACTCATAATACTCGTCCAAGCAATGACTCGGAAAGCATCTATGAAGTTGTGACACGGCCAAATAAACCAGCAGCTTCTTGGGAAAAATCCTGAAAATCCACAACACCAACAAGCCTTTGTCAGCTTGTATGATGATGTCAAAGGAGTGACAGTAGCTAACAAAGGATTGCACGAATACGAAATTCTTGGAGACGACACAATCGCAGTAACCCTTCTGCGTGCCTCAGGAGAACTCGGTGATTGGGGCTACTTCCCAACACCGGAAGCTCAGTGCTTGCGAGCTATCGAAGTTGAGTTTGCAGTAGAGTGCCACCAAGCTCAGGATCGTTTTTCAGCTTTCCGTCGTGCCAAAGCCTTCCAGGTGCCATTTACAGCTCTTCAAGTTGCAAAACAAGAGGGTAGCGTTGCAGCAACGGGTAGCCTCTTTAACCATCCGGCACTGAACTTGCCACAAGTATGCCCAACAGCCTTTAAGGTGGCTGAGAATGAAGAGGGTTATGTCCTTCGTTACTACAACATGAGTCAAGAAAATGTTCGTGTGTCTGAAAAACAACAAACCATTCTTGACTTGTTGGAACGCCCATATCCAGTCCATTCAGGACTATTAGCACCACAAGAAATTCGTACAGAATTGATCAAAAAAGAAGAAATTTAATTTCAAAAAGAAAACATAAACAGAAAGGAGGAGCGAAAAAGTAAGAACCAACTGCTGATTCGCTCCTTTTTGCAGGTGAAAGTAATGACCATTGCAACGATTGATATCGGAGGGACTGGCATTAAGTTTGCTAGTCTAACTCCTGATGGAAAGATTTTAGATAAGACCAGCACCCCAACTCCAGAAACTTTAGAAGATTTGTTGGCTTGGTTGGACCAACGCTTGTCAGAACAGGACTATCGTGGGATTGCTATGAGTGTTCCAGGAGCGGTCAATCAAGAAACAGGAGTGATTGAGGGGATTAGTGCCATTCCTTATATCCATGGTTTTTCATGGTATGAGGCCCTTGCTCATCACCAGCTACCTGTCCATCTAGAAAATGATGCCAACTGTGTTGGACTTAGTGAACTGCTAGCTCATCCTGAGATTGAAAATGCAGCCTGTGTTGTCATTGGCACAGGGATTGGTGGGGCCATGATTATCAATGGAAAACTTCACCGTGGTCGCCATGGCTTGGGTGGAGAGTTTGGTTACATGACAACTATTGAACCAGCAGAAAAACTCAACAACTGGTCACTATTAGCTTCTACAGGAAGCATGGTTCGCTATGTCATCGAAAAATCTGGTCAAACCGATTGGGATGGCCGAAAGGTTTACCAAGAGGCTGCAGCAGGCAATGACCTTTGCCAAGAAGCCATTGAGCGGATGAATCGTAATCTAGCTCAAGGACTACTCAATATTCAGTACCTGATCGACCCAGATGTCATTAGCCTAGGTGGCTCTATCAGTCAGAACCCAGATTTTATCGAAAGGGGTGCAAAAAAAGCAGTAGACGCTTTTGTGGAAAAAAATATGAAGAATATACAATTGCGCCAGTCATCCAAGCTTGCACCTATCAGGCAGATGCCAATCTCTACGGTGCCCTTGTCAACTGGTTACAGGAGGAAAAACCAATGGTAACTTTTAATCAGGACTTAGTCCCAAACAAGCAGCAAGCTATCGAAGTATTTCAAAAAAATCACATTTCTCTACCAGATGTAGAAGTGGCGGTTGCTCAGTCTGACCAAGCTTCTATCTCTATCAAGGGTGAGAGTGGACAGTATCAATTGACCTACCGCAAACCGCATCAACTTTACCGCGCCTTTGTCTGTGCTAGCAACAGCTTTAGCAGAAGGTGACAAGGTAGAGATTGAGGAACAAGCAGCTTACGAAGATTTGGCCTACATGGCGGACTGTTCGCGAAATGCAGTTCTAAATGTTGCATCTGCCAAGCAGATGATTGAAGTCTTGGCTCTCATGGGTTACTCAAGCTTTGAGCTATATATGGAAGACACCTATCAGATTGAGGGGCAACCTTACTTTGGCTATTTCCGTGGAGCATACTCAGCTGAAGAGTTACAGGAAATCGAAGCCTACGCCCAGCAGTTTGACATGACCTTTGTCCCATGTATCCAGACCTTGGCTCACTTATCAGCCTTTGTCAAATGGGGTGTCAAAGAAGTGCAGCAACTTCGTGATGTAGAGGATATTCTCCTCATCGGCGAAGAAAAAGTTTACGACCTGATTGACGGTATGTTTGCGACGTTGTCTAAACTACAAACTCGCAAGGTCAATATCGGGATGGATGAAGCTCACCTGGTTGGTTTGGGACGTTACCTTATCCTAAACGGTGTGGTGGACCGTAGCCTCCTCATGTGCCAACACTTGGAGCGCGTGCTGGATATTGCAGACAAGTATGGTTTCCACTGCCAGATGTGGAGCGATATGTTCTTCAAACTCATGTCAGCAGATGGCCAGTACGACCGTGATGTCGAAATTCCAGAAGAAACTCGTGTTTATCTTGACCGTCTCAAAGACCGTGTGACCTTGGTTTACTGGGATTATTATCAGGATAGCGAAGAAAAATACAACCGAAACTTCCGTAATCACCACAAGATTAGCCAGGATATCGCCTTTGCAGGTGGGGCTTGGAAGTGGATTGGCTTTACACCTCATAATCATTTCAGTCGTCTCATCGCTATCGAAGCAAACAAAGCCTGCCGTGCCAATCAGATCAAAGAAGTCATTGTAACTGGTTGGGGAGATAATGGTGGTGAAACAGCTCAGTTCTCTATTCTGCCAAGTCTACAAATCTGGGCAGAACTCAGCTATCGAAATGATTTAGAGCGTTTGTCAGCTCATTTCAAGACCAATACAGGTCTATCGGTTGAGGACTTTATGCAGCTTGATTTGGCCAACCTTTTACCAGATTTACCAGGAAATCTAAGTGGTATCAATCCCAACCGCTATGTCTTTTACCAGGATGTTCTTTGCCCAATTCTTGATAAGCACATGACACCTGAACAGGACAAGCCTCACTTTGCCCAGGCAGCTGAGACTCTGTCTGACATTAAAGAAAAAGCTGGAGTATACGCTTATCTTTTTGAAACTCAGGCCCAGTTGAATGCTATTTTAAGTGGCAAGGTGGATGTGGGCCGACGCATCCGTCAAGCCTATCAAGCAGGTGATAAAGAGAGCTTGCAACAAATCGCCAGAGAAGAATTGCCAAAACTCAGAAGCCAGATTGAAACCTTCCATAGCCTCTTTAGCCAGCAATGGTTGAAAGAAAACAAGGTCTTTGGTTTGGATACAGTAGATATCCGTATGGGAGGGCTCTTGCAACGAATCAAGCGAGCAGAAGGCCGTATGGAGGACTATCTAGCTGGTTCTATCTCACGTATCGATGAGTTGGAAGTAGAGATTTTGCCATTCAACGATTTCTACGGAGATAAGGACTTCGCAGCCACAACGGCTAATCAATGGCATACCATTGCAACAGCCTCAACCATCTATACGACCTAATAGAAAGCCTTGTATTTCAAGACAATGATATTGAAGGAGGAGAAGGATGTCCGATGAATGGAGACATTTCTTCTCTTTTTTTCTCCATTTTTAAGGCTATGTCATAAATTTGTAGAATTTTTTCTATAATTAGGAGTTTGAAAAAGTTTTCATAGAGTTTTATAATAAAAAATGTAAACGTTACCAAAAATAAAATGACAAAGGGGGGAGTCAGATGAAAAAGTTTGTTAAGACCTTGAGAGAAAATCTTATTTTCTTCTTAATGGTTTTACCAGGTGCAGCGTGGTTGATTTTATTCTTCTACATACCTGTTTTGGGAAACGTTGTCGCATTTAAAGACTATCATATCACCGGAGAGGGATTTATTGATAGTGTAATGAAGAGTAAGTGGGTAGGATTTGATAACTTCAAATTCCTCTTTAGTTCTAAAGATGCTTATATCATTACAAGAAATACCGTCCTTTACAACCTAGCCTTTATTTTCTTGGGCTTGATTGTTTCTGTTGGGATTGCCATTATCTTTAGTGAGATGCGTTCCAAACGGTTGGTTAAAGTGTTTCAAACATCAATGTTGTTCCCCTATTTCTTGTCATGGGTTATCATCAGCTTCTTTACAGATGCCTTCTTAAACGTCGATAAAGGCTTGATTAACCACATCTTAACATCACTTGGGATGAAAGGAATCAACTTCTATACAGAGGTTGCCATTTGGCCAGCACTTCTCCTCTTCTTAGGAATCTGGAAAGGTTTTGGTTATAGCAGTGTTATGTACTATGCAACCATCATGGGAATTGATCCAACCTTCTACGAAGCAGCAACAGTGGATGGAGCATCTAAGTGGCAGCGAATCCGCCACATTACCATTCCTCAGTTGGCTTCCTTGATTACGGTCTTGACCATCCTTGCCATCGGAAATATCTTCCGTGCTGACTTTGGATTGTTCTACCAAATCCCACATAACTCAGGTGCCCTTTATAGTGTGACAAACGTAATTGATGTCTATGTCTACAATGGACTTGCTAAATCAGGAGATATTGCGATGGCCGCAGCGGCTGGTCTTTACCAATCAGTTGTCGGATTGATTCTCGTTTTACTTTCTAATATTGTAGCACGTCGGATTGATAAGAATGCAGCGCTCTTCTAGAAAGGAGGATACCATGGCAAAATCAAAAATTAAAAAAGAAAAAGTTGATAATGTTGGGATCCACTCCTTCAGTAAGAAAGCAGACCTCTTCTTTAGTAGCATTGTTGGCTTGATTGCTCTATCCTGTATTTTGCCCTTCATCTTTGTTGTCATGATTTCCTTGACAGATGAACAAAGTTTAGCGATTCACGGCTTCCAATTTTGGCCTGCTAAGTTTGGTGCAGATGGCTATCTTTTCCTTGTTCAATTTAAGGATAAGATTCTTCAAGCCCTCTTTATTACCTTGTTTGTGACGATTGTAGGGACAGCATGTAATGTCTTCATTACAACGACCTACGCCTACGCAATCTCTCGTAGAACCTTTAAGTACAGAAACTTCTTTACTGTCTTTGCCCTCTTGAGCATGCTCTTTAGTGCAGGGATGGTACCAGGTTACATCGTTACCACTCAGTTGCTTCATTTAGGAGATACGGTTGGAGCCCTCATCATTCCGATGTTATTGAGTCCCTTCAATATTATCTTGATGCGGACCTTCTTCAAACGGACGATCCCAGAAGCTATTCTTGAGTCTGCTCGGATAGATGGAGCCAGTGAAACACGGATCTTCTTCCAGATCTGTTTGCCACTTTCTCTCCCAGGGATTGCGACCATCAGTCTCTTTACAGCCCTCGGCTTCTGGAATGACTGGTTCAACGCCCTCCTCTATATCAAGAGCGAAAATCTCTATCCCCTTCAATACTTGCTGATGCAAATCCAAATAATATGGATTACATTTCTAAATCAGTCGGTGCATCTAGTCAAATCGCTGGTGCGGTCCAATCCCTTCCTAAGGAAACTGGACGGATGGCCATGGTGGTGGTGGCAACAGTTCCAATCGCTATCCTCTATCCATTCTTCCAACGTTACTTTGTAAAAGGATTGACCATCGGTGGTGTGAAAGAGTAAGCAAACCTTTCTCACCCACCCTTCATAATGTTAATAAAGAAAAATATAAAAGGAGTTTTTCTCATGAAAAATTGGAAAAAATATGCTTTAGCTTCTGCTAGCGTTCTCGCACTTGGAGCAACTCTTGCTGCTTGTGGTAACTTGACAGGTGATAACCAAAAATCATCTAAGAGTGAAGATGGCAAAACAGTTATCAAAATGTACCAAATCGGTGACAAACCTGATAACTTGGATACCTTGTTAGAAAATGCTAACAAGATCATCGAAGAAAAAGCTGGTGTTAAATTAGACATCCAATACCTTGGTTGGGGTGACTACGACAAGAAGATGAACGTTATCATTTCATCTGGTGAAAGCTACGATATTGCTTTCGCAAACAACTATGTCATCAACGCTCAAAAAGGTGCTTATGCTGACTTGACAGACTTGTACAAGAAAGAAGGGAAAGAGCTTTATGAAGCACTTGACCCAGCTTATATCAAAGGGAATACTGTAAACGGCAAGATCTATGCTGTTCCAGTTGCAGCCAACGTTGCATCTTCACAAAACTTTGCCTTCAACGGACCACTTCTTGAAAAATATGGTATCGACATCTCAAACGTAAAAGACTATGCTTCTCTTGAACCAGTCTTGAAAGCGATCAAAGAAAAAGATCCAAACGTTGTTCCATTCGCAATGAACAAGAGCTATGGTGGACCTTCTGATGACTTCGATTACATCGCAGTAGATGGACTTCCATTCGTTGTCGATTTGCAAGGTGACACAACTAAGATCGTTGACCGTTACACGATCCCACGTTATGTTGAAAACTTGAAGACTCTTCATAAATACTATGAAGCAGGATACATTCCAAAAGACGTAGCTACAAGCGATACTGGATATGACCTTTCTCAAGATACTTGGTTGGTACGTGAAGAAACAGTAGGACCTGCTGACTACGGTAACAGCTTGCTTACTCGTGTAGCAAACCGTAAGATTGATATTAAACCATTCACTCAACTTTACAAGAAGAACAACACTACTCAAGTTGCAAACTTTGTTATCTCAAACAACTCTAAGAACAAAGAAAAAGCAATGGAAGTATTGAACCTCTTGAATACAAACCCAGAACTCTTGAACGGTCTTGTTTACGGACCAGAAGGCAAGAACTGGGAAAAAGTTGAAGGTAAAGAAAACCGTGTGAAAGTCTTGGATGGCTACAACGGAAACACTCACATGTCTGGATGGAATACAGGTAACAACTGGATTCTTTACATCAACGAAAACGTAACGGATGAGCAAATTGAACAATCTAAGAAAGACTTAGAAACTGCAAAAGAATCTCCAGCACTTGGATTCATCTTCAACACTGAAAACGTGAAATCAGAAATCACTGCCCTTACAAACACTTTGAACCAATTCACAAGTGCCATCAATACAGGTACAGTAGATCCTGAAGTTGAAATTCCTAAGATGCTTGAAAAATTGAAATCAGAAGGTGCCTACCAAAAAGTCTTGGATGAAATCCAAAAACAATACGATGAGTACCTTGCTGCTAAGAAATAAGCTAGCATTACTTGCTTAAGTCTATCAAAAGACTTTGAGGTCTTCGCACTTCAAAGTCTTTTCTGTTGATGATTTCGAAATCGAAACCATCAGAGGAAATGTGCTATAATATAGGGTATAATCATCAGTTGTACTAGGGAAACTATACTAACTTGATTGAAGTTCCCCTCTACAGCAAATGAATATGGAGACGAAATATGGGAAGAATGATTGAATTTATTTTTACAAGGGTCTATTTAGCCATGCTGGCAACAGGAATCTTTTGGGCGCTAACCTTTTGTGGAGGTATCCTATTTGGATTTGGGCCGGCTAGTGCAACGATTATGAGTCTATATGCCGAACATGGATCTGATTACAAACAATATGCTTGGTCTGAAGCTTGGTCGCTCTATAAAGAAAATTTCCGTCGGGCCAACCAGGTTTTCTATACATTTTTTTTGATCGAAGCCATTCTTATTTATGGTATGTATCTGATGATTCAATTGCCCCACTTGTCCCTGTTTCAGATTTTTATCCTATTGGTCAATTTGATTTTCTTGTTGGTGGCTCCCTTGACTTTGCAGTCTATCTCAAGCTTCAAGTCCATTTTGACTTGTCCTACCTCAACAGCTTGAAGTTGAGTTTTATTGGTGCTTTTCTGGATATTCGTGCAGTGACCAAGTTTCTCTTGGGGACCTTCCTCCTAGGGGTTGTTACCCATTTCGTTCCGGCTTTGTTTTTCTTTGTTTTACTGGGCTTGTGGCATTTCTTTGTCAATGACATTTTTCAACCCGTCTACGAAACAATTCGCTCTAAAGTGGTTTCTTAATTATGAAAAAAATATGGTTAGCGACTCTTTTGAAGTTTTATGCCTATATCATGGTGGGGATCATCACGACCTTAGGCGTGACAGTATCCTTGGTCTATTGGCATAATCAGCGAGCAGAAACAGAACGGATTGCTCAGTTGATTTCCTCTCGCTTGACTGCTGAGGTAGAGGATATCTACAAAAGATCGACACAATGGGGAAAGAGTCTGGTAGAGAACCCTGCCAAGCTCGAAGGAGTTTACAAGTACTTTTCAATGTCGCCTTCGGAATACGAAAGTTGGCGTCTGGACAATTATTTTTCCAACTATATTCAAGTCTCCCTACACCGCAATGTTGAAACCCTTTACTTGGAACACGACGCACTCGACCAAATCGATTTGGTGTTAAACGATTATACAACGGTCTTTGTTTCCAGTAAGAATAAAAAAGGGGGAGAACAAGTTCCAGCAGATCGGTACAAGGCTAGCTCGCAAGCCATTCCAGTCTCCTTAACGGATGTGACGACTGGCCAGGATATTGGACTGGCTTACATTAAAATCAATCCGGCGCTATTGGATTCTGTTGTCGATAATATCCAAGACACGATTCCAGTTGCTGTCCAGATCTATAATCCCTTGGGCAAGGTTTTTTACCACAGAGGGGATATCAACCCTAAAGACCACAGCCAGTGGATTGTGCGAGATACTGCTTACGGCTATCAAATCTGGGTTGGAATCCCGACCTCTTACACGGTTCGAACAGCCTTATTTAGTTTTACCTGGATGATTTCGATCGCCCTAATCCTGGTCTTGGTCTTGTATCTCTTGCTTCAACGTATTTTCCGTAATTACCAAAAACAAGTGTTGGATTTGGTAGATACCATGGAAGCCATCAGCCAGGGAGATTCTGAGCGACGGATCAATGTGGATACCAAAGAGCAGGAGCTCCTTTTAGTTGCAGAAACGACCAATACCATGTTAGACAATATGGACAAGTCTATCCGTGATATCTATCAGCTACAACTGAGCCAAAAAGATGCCAATTTGAAGGCCTTGCAAGCGCAGATTAATCCGCATTTTATGTATAATACCATGGAGTTTATTCGCATGTATGCAGTCATGCAGGATCAAGAAGAATTAGCCGATATTATTTACGAATTTAGTAGTCTCCTTCGAAACAATATTTCAGAGGAGAAAGAGACGACCATCGAAAAATGAGTTGGAATTTTTGTAGAAAAATACAGCTATCTCTGTATGGTGCGTTATCCAAAAATCGATTGCTTATGGCTTTAAAAATTGAACCCGGTCTAGAAGAGATGGTCATTCCGAAGTTTACTCTTCAGCCATTAGTGGAAAATTACTTTGTTCATGGGATTGATCACAAGCGCAAGGACAATGTCATTAGTATCAAAGTCCGTCATGTTGGAGGAGCTGTGGAAATTCGGGTTCAAGACAATGGGAGAGGACTGGAACCGAGCCAACTGCAACGGATCCAACAAATATTGAGTCATAGGGATCCACGAGAAGAAGTAGAAGAGAGTAAGGGGCGACAATCGATTGGGATTATCAATGTCCACGAGCGTTTCCTTCTCTACTTTGGGGATCGTTACCACATTCAAATTACATCAGAAAAAGGAAAAGGTGTCCTCTATACGATTATCATTGAGGATGCTTAAGAGGAAAAAATCGTGTATAAAGTCTTATTGGTTGACGACGAATATATGATTACGGAGGGGCTGAAAAAACTGATTCCCTTTGAAAAATGGGACATGGAAGTTGTATACACAGCAGAGGATGCAGACCAGGCCTTGGCCTATGTTGCGGATTATCCAGTGGATATCGTGATTACGGATGTCAATATGCCAGGAAAAACTGGTCTAGAAATGATTGATCAAATGCAGTCCATTCTTCCCCATGCGGCTTATATCATTATGTCGGGCTACCAGGATTTTGCTTATGTAAAAAAAGCCTTAAACCTCCGGGTGGCAGACTACCTGTTAAAGCCTGTCAATAAGGTGGAGCTGGGGAATATCCTAGAAAAGTTATCTCAAACTCTAAAAAAACCAGATCAAGAGACGGCCAATCGCCTCCTTCATGAAGACTGGTCAGAAGAAGAGTTTGAGAAAGCCATCCGAGGGAGAAAAGAACTCTGGATTGGAGTGGATAAGGAAAGGAAAGGCTTTGCCAGTTCGTCTTATCAGGTCTTAGGAAAAAATCTTCAACTCTATCTTTCTGATGAGGATGAAGGAGCTTTCCTACAGCGCCGTTTCCAAGCACCTTATAAGGAACATTTTCAACAATTTAAAGAGCTTGTTGAACGAAGTCTGTTTTATGGGGATCTCCCTTTGGAGGAAGAAGATGGGTGTCTTTAATTACTACGAACCCATCTACCGTGTCATCATTCAGGGGAAATATCCAACAGATTTTAGAGGAGTTGAATCTGGTTGGAAGAAACCGTGAAAAGCCATACTCCAAAAGTGGCGATAGCCAAGCAACTCTTTATTCAGTTCATTATGGATGTCTTTCATTTATTTGAACACCTGCACGGGAGATGACCTGACAGAAGTTGTGAAAGCCGTTCATGAGACAACGACTTTCGAGGATCTTGTTACCTGCGTTCGGAATCAATTGGAGACCTTCTTCTCTCAATATCGGATGAACAATAATGTGGCGACCGTCTTAGAAGTAATTGGACGCGACTATCGGAAGGAACTGTCGCTCAAGGATATCAGCAAAGATCTCTATATCAATCCTGTTTATTTAGGGCAATTGATCAAACGTGAGACCAATTCCACCTTTGCAGAGCTCTTAAATAAACAACGGATCAAAGCTGCCCAACAGTTGCTTTTATCCACAACGGAAAGCATTGAAGATATTTGCTATGAAGTTGGCTACAGCAATGTCGGTTACTTTTATAAAGTATTCCGCAAGTTGTGTGGCAAGTCCCCTAAAGCCTACCGTCAACAAATCGGCGTAGAGGAAAGTGACTGATCTGAAAACACGAAAAATACCCTCCATTTTTTAATCAATGGAGGGTATTTTTTAGTTGCTTCTTCCGATCAAAATCGTGGCAGAAATCGTGACCTGAGTCAGGTCAGTCCAGTCAATTTGAGTTGGATCGACATGAAAGAGGAGAGGCGTCATGCTCAGAAGAGCCTCCCGCAATGCTGGTGTGAGTTCGAAGGTTTCCTGGCAATGGATGGTGTTTTCAATCGTAAAATGATCAGAGAAATGTTGAATAATCTGCTCATTGGAATAATCGGCCTGATCCAGGTGGTCCTTCACCTTCTGACGAATCTCTTGCAGATGGGTGGCTGTTGGGATGACCTTGATAAGGCGACCGTCTGGGGCCAGGACCCGTTTAAATTCCTGATAATTTGCTGGTGAAAAGATATCTAGGAGAAGGTCCATGCTCTGGTCTAAAAGAGGGAGACGGGCTAGATCCCCGACAAACCACTTGACCTTCCATTCCTGGTCGCTTTTGGCAGCCAGTTGGATCGATTCCTTAGATAAATCAAAGGCGTAAAAGGAATGGTCTGGATAGCGTTCTTGTAAGCTGCGCGAATAGTAGCCTTCTCCGCAACCAATATCTAAAATGTTGGCTGGATGGTCCAGTGGAGACAAGCATTCTGACAGGGTAGTGAGGATATGGTCGTAGAAGCCGTTCTCTAAAACTAGTTGCCGGTTTTGGAAACTCTCCTTGTCATAGTCCTTAGAGGGCTTCACTTGTGGGGCCAAGTTCACATAGCCAAACTTAGCAAGGTCAAAGGAGTGGCGGTTGGGACAAGCCAAGCTTTGTTGGACCAGGTCGAGGGCTTCTTGACAGATGGGACAGGCAAAAGCCGTTGCAGAAGCAAAACGCTGAAGTTTGGGTTTGAGGTTTGTATTCATAGTTTAAGTGTATCAAAAGAGGCAAATGAAAGCAACTTTAGGAATAAGTAAATGGGAGATTCAGTAGAAATGAAACTAATTCTCCAATTTATAGAATGAAATTGCTTTAATATCTAAATTGCTATATAATAATGATAAGGAGGAAATAAGTATGTTAAAAGAAGTATTAAGCGTCGCAAAAGTTGCGAAAAAATCATCACTCTTTTTTTGGGTGGTGTCGCATTTGGTACCCTTTGGTTTGAAAAATCTTGGCAAGTAAGGAAGCTAAAAAGGTTATTCTAAAGCTTTGGCTAAGGCTTATAAGTTAAAAGACGAGCTAGATGCATCTGTTTCTGTTGTGAAGCAACATGGAGATGATGTCTTGCAAGATGCCAAATATTTGTACGAGCAAGAGAAAAAAGAAGAGCAATTAGATAGCCTTATAGGAGAATAATATGTCTTTTAAAGTGCTATATAGAGGATACCAACATATCCGACTATCGTCTTCTTTTTCACTCACCTTGGATATTCAAGACTATCTTCGTTCCTTGGCGAGAGATGAAAAGGGGATTGAGTCTATCCAGTTTTACATGGATCAACAGCACTTTACTCTACGTATAAAAGAAGGCTTTTCTGTATTAGATAATGCAGAAGCCTTTTTAAAAAGAATTGATAAAGGGAAAGTTTCTGAGTTGATGACTCTTCCCATTCGTAGAGAAGAGAGTGCTTATTCTATTGTTTCAGGTGCAGCGATTAAGCGTATACTTTTTCGTAGTTTTGTGCCGTATCCTATTCGCTATATATGGACTTGTTATCAGGCTTTGGGTTATATTAGAGAAGCCTATCAAACACTAGCGCGTAAGGAACTAACGATGGAGGTCTTGGACTGTTCGGCGATTTTATTGTCCTTGTTTATGAACCAATCCAAGACAGCTAGCAATATCATGTTTATGCTTGATTTGGGGAATCATTTAGATCAGTGGTCCTTGAAAAAAACTGCAACAGATTTAGAACAAAGCCTTCTTGCAAAAGAGAGCGATGTATTCCTAGTACAGGGCGATACGGTTGTTAGTATCAAGAGTTCCGATGTTCAAATAGGAGATGTCTTGGTCCTATCTCAAGGAAATGAAATTCTGTTTGATGGACAAGTAGTTTCAGGTTTAGGTATGGTCAACGAAAGCTCCTTGACGGGAGAGAGTTTTCCAGTTGAAAAAAGAGAGTCTGATTTGGTTTGTGCAAATACAGTATTAGAAACTGGAGAGTTGCGCATTCGTGTAACCGATAATCAGATGAACAGCCGTATTTTACAGCTGATTGAGTTGATGAAGAAATCTGAAGAAAATAAGAAAACGAAACAACGCTATTTCATCAAAATGGCGGATAAGGTCGTCAAATATAATTTCTTGGGTGCTGGTCTGACTTACCTATTGACAGGTTCTTTTTCTAAGGCTATTTCTTTCCTATTGGTCGATTTCTCCTGCGCTTTGAAAATTTCTACTCCTGTAGCTTATTTGACAGCTATCAAGGAGGGGTTGAATCGTGAAATGGTGATTAAGGATGGGGATGTTCTGGAGAAATATCTGGAAGTTGATACTTTCTTGTTTGATAAGACGGGAACAATCACAACTAGTTATCCTATAGTTGAAAAGGTGTTACCTTTTGGGGACTATAGTGAGGAAGATATTCTCAGAATCAGTGCCTGTCTTGAGGAACACATTTATCATCCTATTGCTAATGCCATCGTCAAGCAAGCCGAGATAGAGGGAGTTGAACATGAGGAAATGCATGGGAAACTCCAATATATCGCAAGCAAGGGGATCAAATCTCATATAGATGGCCAACCAGTTCTTATTGGGAATTATGTCTTGATGCAGGATGAGCAGATTCATATCAGTTCAGAACAAAATGCTTTAATTGAAGAGTACATGAGTCACTACAATCTCTTATTCTTGGCTTATCAGAATGAATTGATTGGAATGTTCTGCATTCATACTCCTTTGAGAAAAGAAGCAAAAGCAGCCTTGGAGAAACTTAAGGCACAAGGGAAAAAATTGATTCTGGCAACAGGGGACACCTTGGTTAGGACAGAGGAGTTAGTCAAAGATTTGCCCTTTGATCAGGTCTATACAGACTTGAAACCTGATGGAAAAATTTGAGTTAGTAGAGGAACTACAGAAAGCAGGTCACACTATTTTTGATGGTTGGGGATGGGTTGAATGACTCAGTTTGCTCTAACCCTATCAGATATCGGTGTAGTGATGAATGAGAGTGCAGATATTTCTAAGCAGATGAGTGATATCTTATTGTTAGATAATCGCTTGGATTTCTTCCGAGAGTTGGATTGGCTATCATCATCTTTACAAACACTCATCAAGAAGAATATTCAAGATACCGTTGTCGTAAATAGTAGTTTGATTGGCTTTGGCTTGTTTAATTGGCTCAGTCCTTCAAATCTCTCTATCTTACATAATCTAACAACCTTACGCATAGTCCTGCGTAGCCTGTCTATTAAGGCTAGATAGATGTGGTTATCAACAACAAAAAGGAGTTACCTTTCTCGAGGTTAACTCCTTTTTTTATAGGTAAATGTTGAACAGTTTAGTAAGTCAATACAAAATATTTTTTCTTTCCACGACGGATAACAGTCAGCTCATTTCTCTAACTTTATCTGCATCGCTCAAGACATAGTCAAGGTCTTGGATGCGGTCGCCATTGACGTAGATAGCTCCATTTTGGACATCTTCACGAGCTTGACGTTTTAGAATTTGACCACGCCAGAAGTTACAAGCAATTCTACGATGTTGAGGTTCTCGTCTGCTTGGACCTGGTAGTTTGGGACACCACGAAGTCCTTGTTTGAGTTCTTTGACAGAAAGGTTTTTGATGTTTCCTGCAAAGAGTTGTTCCGTGATGTTGAGGGCTTCTTTGTAAGCTTCTTCTCCGTGAACCAGGGTGACGACTTCACGAGCGAGACTTTTTGAGCCAAGCGTTCGTGTGGAGCAGCCTCAAACTGTTTACGGATCTCTTCAATCTCATCCAGTGACAGGAAAGGTAAAGATTTTCAAGAAGCGAACAGCGTCAGCGTCCATGACATTCATCCAGAATTGGTACATTTCGTAAGGAGAAGTCTTTTGTCTGGGATTGAGCCAGACGGCATTGCCCTTCAGATTTACCAAATTTTCTTACCAGTTGCATCTGTGATCAAAGGGGCACAGTCATAACGTGACCAGTCTTTATCAGCCTTTACGACGCATCAACTCAGTACCAGCTGTCATATTTCCCCACTGGTCAGAACCACCGATTTGCAGAGTGACATTGTGCTCTTGGTTGAGGACAAAGAAGTCGTAGCCTTGCATGATTTGGTAGGCAAATTCAGTGTAAGAAATTCCCTGTTTCAATCCGTTTCTTCACAGATTCCTTTGCTCATCATGTAGTTGACAGTGAAAGTATTTTCCCGATGTCGCGAAGGAAGTCAATGAAGCTGATGTTGCCAAACCAGTCGTAGTTATTGACCATGACAGCCTTATTTTTCCCCATTTTCAAAAATCTAAGAAACGAGACAATTGCCCTTGGATAGAAGTGACCCAACCGTCTACAGTCTCCTTAGTTTGTAAACTGCGCTCGGCATCTTTGAAAGAAGGGTCTCCAATGAGTCCGGTCGCACCACCGACAAGCGCATAAGGTTTGTGGCCTGCCAATTGTAAGCGACGACTGGTCAAGATTGCAACAAGGTGCCCAAGGTGCAAACTATCAGCAGTTGGATCGTAGCCAGTATAATACGATACTTGTCCTTCTTCTAGGGCTTTACGCAAAGCATCTTCGTCAGTCGTTTGGAAAATCAAACCACGTTCTTTTAGCTCATCAAAAAATGTGCATCGTTCTCTCCTTTTCTAAGCTACTGGCCGGATCGATGAAAACAGTCCAGTATCTGTATGGTTTCTCTCTATTTTACCATAATGACTTGAAATAGCAATGAATGGACGAAAAAAATCCAATCTGGAAACAGTGTTCTCAACTTTAGGAATTGAAAAGAAAGAGGTCCATTTGGTATAATAGGAAGGACAAGGAGAAATAGAGTGAGTCAAATGAGAGAATTTTTTACAAAGTGCGGGAAGAAAGATACAAAAGACGTCTTCTGCCAAAAGTAGACTGATGAAAGTCAAAATGAGAAAAAAGAAGACAAGGAGGGGCAGGGATGGTCACTAGGAGATTTTGTAGCGACGGTTCTCCGGACCATGAAAGCTCCTTTGGGATGTGCTATTGGTGTTTGCTTTAGGTGGTCTCTTGTTTGGAGCAGGGATTGCGATTGGCTATGCAGCCAGCCTATTTAATGCGACAGAAACACCGGATCCAACCCAGTTGGTTCAACAAGTACGAAATATTTCCAGCGTTTCAAAGATTTCCTACTCAGATGGAAGCATCATTTCTGATATTGACAGTGACTCTGATTCGGATTCCCCTGTCCAAAAGGCAGATGCGATTTCGAAACAATGTGAAACAAGCTGTTATTGCAACTGAGGATGAGAATTTTAATAGCCATAATGGGGTCGTTCCAAAGGCAGTAATCCGGGCCACCTTGGGTTCAGTTGCTGGAGTAGGTTCCTCTAGTGGGGGTTCGACTCTGACCCAACAGTTGATTAAACAACAAGTTGTGGGAGATGCACCGACCTTCTCACGGAAGGCAGCTGAGATTATCGATGCCCTTGCTCTTGAGCGGGTAATGGATAAGGACGAAATTTTAACGACCTACCTCAATGTCTCTCCATTTGGTCGAAACAACCGGGGACAAAATATTGCAGGAGTGGAAGCTGCAGCTCAAGGGATTTTTGGAGTTTCTGCCAAAGACTTGACCATTCCACAGGCGGCCTTTATTGCTGGTTTGCCACAGAGCCCAATTGTCTACTCACCTTATGCTTCTGATGGAAGCCTCAAGACTCCGGAAAATCAAGCTTTAGGCTTGGATCGTGCCAAGGATGTCTTGTACAATATGTATCGGACAGGGGCTATCAGCAAGGAAGAGTACGACCAATATAGTCAATATGATTTAAGCAAGGATTTCCTTCCGTCAAATGGCATCGAGAAGACGCCACACGACTACTTGTATTTCCAAGCCGTTAGTGAAGCGGAAGATGCCATGTATGAGTATTTAATCAAGAGAGACAACGTCTCTAGTCACGACCTAAAAAACAATTCGACCGTTAAATCTTATCAAGAGTTGGCGAAGAAAGAATTGAGAGAGGGTGGCTATACGGTCCAAACCACTATCAACAAAGCTATCTACAATGCCATGCAAGAAGCAGTTGCCAATTATGGTGGTATTTTGGATGATGGAACAGGTACAGTGGAAGTCGGAAATGTCCTCATGGACAACCGAACAGGAGCTATCCTTGGCTTTGTATAGGGGGATCGGAAATTTTTGACGGGGGCAAATCAAAACAACCATGCCTTTTGATACCGAGCGCTCTCCAGGATCTACCATTAAACCCATTTGCTGGCCTACGGAATCGCGATTGACCAAGGGCATGATGGGAAGCAATAGTATCCTCTCCACTATCCCAGCTAACTTTCTCCAGTGGAGAGCCAATCATGCACGTGGATAACTCGAGGGACTGGGCTATGATGGACCTCCGAGAGGCCCTCAATACCTCTTGGAATATTCCTGCTTACTGGACCTATCGTGCTCTTCGTGAAAAAGGGTGTCGATGTTCCTGGATACATGAAGAAAATGGGCTACGATATCGCTGAGTATGGGATTGAAAGTCTGCCAATGGGAGGCGGGAATCGAAGTCAGCTGTTGCCCAACATACCAATGGCTATCAAACCCTTGCCAACAATGGGAAATTTACCAAAAAAACGCTATATGATTGAAAAAGATCATGGATCGCAATGGGAGAAAGTGGTTTACCAACATGAAAGCAAAGCCAACTCGAGTCTACTCAGCAGCAACTGCGACCATCATGCAAGATCTCTTGAGAGGTGTCATCAGCTCCGGTGCAACAACGACCTTCAAGAGCCGGATCAGCCAGGTCAACCCAACCCTTGCTAATGCCGATTGGATCGGGAAAACCGGAACTACCAATGAGAATGGAGATATGTGGCTCATGCTGTCTACTCCAAATCTCACCTTAGGTGGCTGGATTGGACACGATAACAATGCTTCTATGGCTCCATTGACAGGTTACAACAACAACGCAAGCTACATGGCCTATTTAGCCAATGCTATCTACCAGGCGGATCCAAATGCTTGGGGGGTGCAAGACCGCTTCACCCTAGATAGTAGTGTCATTTCATCGACTGTTCTGAAAGCTACAGGACAACGACCTGGTCGTGTCAATGTCAATGGTCGTGACATCGATGTGTCGGGTGCGACAGTTACCAGCTATTGGGCTAAAAATGGTGCTCCACAAACGACCTACCGTTTTGCTATTGGTGGATCAGATAATGATTATGCATAGTGCTTGGGCTGGAATGCTAGGGAGGTTCTGAAAGTCGCTGGACTTCGAATAGCGCAAGTCGCAACAGCAAATTCAAACAAGAACACTAATTCAAGCACGTCAAGCTAGTTCATCATCTGAGTGGACAAAAACCGATGAAAAAAATCAGTGAGACAATACCATAAAAATCGTTTTTCATGTCTAGAAGAAAACCTTGTGTTTTTTTGTGAAAAATACGATATAATAAGGGACAAGTAATTTGTCGTGTGCTTTATTTGAAATATTGTCCAAATAGAAGCTTACAGCAGTTAAATCAAACTTTATAAAAGTCGATTTAGCTGCTCTTTTTGTGCCTATTTTTAGAAAAAAAGTAGTTTGTCACCAAACTTTAATCTTTTCTAAAAAAATTCTCAAAAAAAGGATGAATGATACGGAGGAGATTTTCTCTCACGTGATGTAGATTCACACCACCCTTCATCAAACATCGTTTCGCCTGGATCAGAGACTCATTCTGATGTGGTCAAGACGATCTAGAAACCGGGTATTCAGAGAGGGAGCCTCCCTAGCTGGTATCCTAGTATAGAAAAAGGAGTTAAAACTTTGGCAGGACATGACGTTCAATACGGGAAACATCGGACCCGTCGTAGTTTTTCAAGAATCAAAGAAGTTCTTGATTTACCAAATTTGATTGAAATCCAAACGGATTCATTTAAAGATTTTCTGGATCATGGTTTGAAAGAAGTTTTCGAAGATGTATTGCCAATTTCGAACTTCACCGACACAATGGAGTTGGAATTTGTCGGCTATGAAATCAGAGAACCAAAGTATACCTTGGAAGAAGCACGTATCCATGATGCGAGCTATTCTGCCCCAATCTTTGTAACCTTCCGCTTGGTCAACAAGGAAACAGGCGAAATCAAAACTCAAGAAGTCTTCTTTGGTGATTTCCCAATCATGACTGAGATGGGAACCTTTATCATCAATGGTGGAGAGCGGATTATCGTATCCCAGCTCGTTCGTTCACCAGGTGTCTACTTCAATGATAAAGTGGACAAGAACGGTAAGGTTGGCTATGGATCAACGGTTATTCCAAACCGTGGAGCTTGGCTAGAGCTTGAAACAGACTCAAAAGATATTGCTTATACTCGTATCGACCGTACGCGTAAGATTCCATTTACGACCTTGGTTCGTGCCCTTGGTTTCTCTGGTGATGACGAGATTTTTGATATCTTTGGGGATAGCGAATTGGTTCGCAACACTGTTGAAAAAGATATCCACAAAAACCCAATGGATTCTCGTACAGATGAAGCCCTCAAAGAAATTTATGAGCGTCTTCGTCCAGGTGAGCCAAAAACAGCGGAAAGCTCACGTAGCTTGTTGGTAGCCCGTTTCTTTGACCCACGTCGTTATGACTTGGCACCAGTTGGTCGATACAAGATCAATAAGAAACTCAATATCAAGACCCGTTTGTTGAACCAAACGATCGCAGAACCATTGGTAGATGCCGAAACAGGAGAAATCCTTGTAGAAGCTGGTACCGTGATGACACGCGATGTCATCGACAGCATCTCAGAACATTTGGATGGTGATCTGAACAAGATTGTCTATACTCCAAATGATTCAGCAGTATTGACAGAACCAGTCGTTCTTCAAAAATTCAAGGTTGTGGCACCAACAGATCCAGATCGCGTTGTCACTATCATCGGCAATGCTAATCCAGATGATAAGGTTCGTACCATCACTCCAGCCGATATCCTTGCTGAGATGAGCTACTTCCTTAACTTGGCTGAAGGTCTTGGCCGTGTCGATGATATCGACCACCTTGGAAACCGTCGGATCCGTGCGGTTGGTGAATTGCTTGCTAACCAAGTGCGTCTTGGACTTTCACGGATGGAACGTAATGTCCGTGAACGCATGTCTGTTCAAGATAACGAAGTATTAACACCGCAACAAATCATCAACATTCGTCCAGTGACTGCAGCGATTAAAGAATTTTTTGGTTCTTCACAATTGTCCCAGTTCATGGACCAACACAACCCACTTTCTGAGTTGTCCCACAAACGTCGTTTGTCTGCCTTAGGGCCTGGTGGTTTGACACGTGACCGCGCTGGATATGAAGTCCGTGACGTGCACTACACTCACTATGGTCGTATGTGTCCAATCGAAACACCTGAAGGACCAAACATCGGTTTGATTAACAACTTGTCATCCTACGGACACTTGAACAAGTATGGTTTCATCCAAACGCCATACCGTAAAGTAGACCGTGAAAAAGGTGTGGTCACCAACGAAATCGTTTGGTTGACAGCTGATGAAGAAGATGAGTACATCGTAGCCCAGTCCAACTCTAAGTTGAACGAAAAAGGTGGTTTTGCTGAGCCAATCGTTATGGGACGTCACCGTGGTAACAACCAAGAGTTCCCATCTGATCAAGTTGACTACATGGACGTGTCTCCAAAACAAGTAGTTGCCGTTGCGACAGCATGTATTCCTTTCTTGGAAAACGATGACTCCAACCGTGCCCTTATGGGTGCCAACATGCAACGTCAGGCTGTGCCATTGATCGATCCAAAAGCGCCTTACGTGGGTACTGGTATGGAATACCAAGCAGCCCATGACTCAGGAGCTGCAGTCATTGCCCAACACGATGGGAAGGTTACTTATGCGGATGCAGACAAGGTAGAAGTTCGTCGGGAAGATGGATCCCTTGATGTTTACCATATCCAAAAATTCCGTCGTTCAAACTCAGGTACGGCTTACAACCAACGTACCCTTGTAAAAGTTGGCGATGTCGTTGAAAAAGGCGACTTTATCGCAGACGGTCCATCGATGGAAAAAGGGGAAATGGCCCTTGGTCAAAACCCAATCGTTGCCTACATGACATGGGAAGGTTACAACTTCGAGGATGCCGTTATCATGAGCGAACGCTTGGTGAAAGAGGATGTCTATACATCTGTTCACTTGGAAGAATTCGAATCAGAAACGCGCGATACTAAGTTAGGCCCTGAAGAAATCACTCGTGAAATTCCAAACGTTGGGGAAGATGCTCTCAGAAACCTTGACGAAATGGGTATTATCCGTATCGGTGCGGAAGTAAAAGAAGGCGATATCTTAGTTGGTAAGGTGACACCGAAGGGTGAAAAAGACCTTTCTGCTGAAGAACGTCTCCTCCACGCTATCTTTGGAGATAAATCTCGTGAAGTGCGGGATACTTCTCTTCGTGTACCTCACGGTGGAGATGGTGTCGTTCGCGATGTCAAGATCTTTACGCGTGCAAACGGAGATGAATTGCAATCGGGTGTCAACATGTTGGTTCGTGTTTACATCGCACAAAAACGCAAGATCCGCGTCGGAGATAAGATGGCCGGTCGTCACGGAAACAAAGGGGTTGTATCCCGTATTGTTCCTGTGGAAGACATGCCTTACCTTCCAGATGGGACACCGGTTGATATCATGTTGAACCCACTTGGGGTGCCATCACGTATGAATATCGGTCAGGTTATGGAACTTCACCTTGGTATGGCGGCTCGTAACTTGGGTATCCACATCGCAACACCAGTCTTTGACGGAGCAAGCTCAGAAGACCTCTGGGATACCGTTCGTGAAGCTGGTATGGATAGCGATGCTAAGACCATTCTTTACGATGGCCGTACAGGTGAGCCATTTGACAACCGTGTTTCTGTCGGTGTCATGTACATGATCAAGCTTCACCACATGGTTGATGATAAACTCCACGCTCGTTCTGTCGGACCATACTCAATGGTTACCCAACAACCACTCGGAGGTAAAGCTCAGTTTGGTGGACAACGTTTCGGGGAAATGGAAGTTTGGGCCCTTGAGGCTTATGGTGCGTCTAATGTCCTTCAAGAAATCTTGACCTACAAGTCAGACGATGTCAACGGACGTTTGAAAGCTTATGAAGCGATTACCAAAGGAAAACCAATTCCAAACCAGGTGTGCCAGAGTCCTTCCGAGTACTCGTGAAAGAATTGCAATCACTTGGATTGGATATGCGTGTCCTAGATGAAGATGACAAAGAAGTCGAACTTCGCGATCTTGACGAAGGGGAAGACGACGATGTCATCCACGTAGATGATCTAGAAAAAGCACGTGAAAAAGCAGCCAAGGAAGCTCGCGCGGCTTTCGAAGCTGAAGGGAAAGAAGATTAATAAAATATGTAGTTCAAGAGGGAAGAAAACCTGAGAAGGTTCTCTACCCCCAAGCTTTAGGCTTGAAGGTGTGAAGGAAGTTCCTTCTCTCCTTCACCAAAAAGCAGAAGAACATACAATCGATAATGAACATAAAGAAAGGTAAGAAATAGTGGTTGATGTAAATCGTTTTAAAAGTATGCAAATCACCCTAGCTTCTCCAAGCAAGGTCCGCTCATGGTCTTATGGAGAGGTCAAGAAACCTGAAACAATCAACTACCGTACATTGAAACCAGAACGTGAAGGTCTCTTTGATGAAGTCATCTTTGGACCTACAAAAGACTGGGAATGTGCGTGTGGAAAATACAAACGAATCCGTTACAAAGGGATTGTTTGTGACCGCTGTGGTGTAGAAGTAACACGTGCAAAAGTTCGTCGTGAACGCATGGGGCACATCGAGTTGAAAGCACCTGTATCACATATCTGGTACTTCAAGGGAATCCCTTCTCGTATGGGATTGACCTTGGATATGAGTCCTCGTGCCCTTGAGGAAGTCATCTATTTCGCAGCTTACGTGGTCATTGATCCAAAAGATACACCGCTTGAGCACAAATCCATCATGACAGAACGTGAATACCGTGAACGCTTGCGCGAATACGGACCAGGTTCTTTTGTAGCTAAGATGGGGGCAGAAGCGATCCAAGACCTCTTGAAACAAGTGGATTTGGAAGCTGAAATTGCTGTCTTGAAAGAAGAATTGAAGACTGCAACTGGTCAAAAACGTGTGAAGGCAGTTCGCCGTTTGGATGTCTTAGATGCCTTCTACAAATCTGGCAACAAGCCAGAGTGGATGGTTCTCAACATCCTTCCGGTTATTCCACCAGATCTTCGTCCGATGGTCCAATTGGATGGTGGCCGTTTTGCCGCCTCTGACTTGAATGACCTTTACCGTCGTGTGATCAACCGGAACAACCGTTTGGCGCGTTTGCTTGAGTTGAATGCTCCTGGTATCATCGTGCAAAACGAAAAACGGATGCTCCAAGAAGCTGTCGATGCTTTGATCGACAACGGTCGTCGTGGTCGTCCGATCACAGGACCAGGTAGCCGTCCGCTTAAATCATTGAGCCACATGCTTAAAGGGAAACAAGGACGCTTCCGTCAAAACTTGCTCGGTAAACGGGTGGACTTCTCAGGACGTTCCGTTATCGCCGTTGGTCCGACTCTTAAGATGTACCAATGTGGTGTGCCACGTGAAATGGCCATCGAGCTCTTTAAACCATTCGTAATGCGTGAAATCGTAGCTCGTGATATCGTGCAAAACGTGAAAGCCGCTAAACGTTTGGTAGAACGTGGAGATGAACGTATCTGGGATATCCTCGAAGAAGTGATCAAAGAACACCCAGTTCTTTTGAACCGCGCACCTACCCTTCACCGTTTGGGTATCCAAGCCTTTGAGCCGGTCTTGATTGACGGTAAAGCCCTTCGTTTGCACCCACTTGTCTGTGAAGCCTACAATGCCGACTTCGACGGTGACCAAATGGCCATCCACGTACCGCTTTCAGAAGAAGCTCAAGCAGAAGCTCGTATCTTGATGCTTGCTGCTGAGCACATCTTGAACCCTAAAGATGGTAAACCAGTTGTTACACCATCTCAGGACATGGTTTTGGGTAACTACTACTTGACCATGGAAGAAGCTGGTCGTGAAGGTGAAGGAATGGTCTTCAAAGACCGTGACGAAGCTGTCATGGCCCTTCGCAATGGTTATGTTCACTTGCATACTCGTGTCGGAATTGCGACGGATAGCTTGAACAAACCATGGACAGAAGCGCAACAACACAAGATTCTCTTGACAACTGTTGGTAAGATCCTCTTTAACGATATCATGCCTGCAGAACTTCCATATCTTCAAGAACCAAATAATGCCAACTTGACAGAAGGCGTTCCAGCTAAGTATTTCTTGGAGTCTGGTCAAGATGTCAAAGCGGCGATTGAGAAATTGGAATTAAACGTTCCATTCAAGAAGAAAAACCTTGGAAATATCATCGCGGAAATCTTCAAACGCTTCCGTACAACAGAAACATCTGCTTTCTTGGACCGTTTGAAAGACTTAGGTTACCACCACTCAACCCTTGCTGGTTTGACAGTGGGGATTGCCGATATTCCAGTTGTTGAAGACAAGGCTGAAATCATTGAAGAATCTCACAAACGTGTAGAACAAATCACCAAACAGTTCCGTAAAGGGATGATTACAGATGATGAGCGCTACAATGCGGTTACAGCTGAATGGCGTGCAGCCCGTGAGAAATTGGAAAAACGTCTGATTGATAACCAAGATCCGAAGAACCCAATCGTTATGATGATGGATTCTGGAGCCCGTGGTAACATCTCAAACTTCTCACAGCTTGCCGGTATGCGTGGTTTGATGGCCGCTCCAAACGGACGGATCATGGAATTGCCGATCCTTTCAAACTTCCGCGAAGGTTTGTCAGTACTCGAAATGTTCTTCTCTACTCACGGTGCTCGTAAAGGGATGACCGATACGGCCCTTAAGACAGCCGACTCAGGTTACTTGACTCGTCGTTTGGTTGACGTTGCCCAAGACGTGATCATTCGTGAAGATGACTGTGGAACTGACCGTGGACTTCTGATTACCTCTATTACAGATGGTAAAGAAATGATTGAACCATTGGAAGAGCGTTTGACAGGTCGTTATACCAAGAAAACTGTTAAACATCCTGAAACAGGAGAAGTCATCGTTGGTCCTGATACCTTGATTACAGAAGATATCGCTCGTGACATCGTCAATGCAGGTGTTGAAGCAGTGACCATCCGTTCTGTCTTCACATGTAACACTCGTCATGGTGTCTGCCGTCACTGTTATGGTATCAACTTGGCGACTGGTGATGCGGTTGAGGTTGGTGAAGCAGTCGGAACCATCGCTGCCCAATCTATCGGGGAACCTGGTACACAGTTGACCATGCGTACCTTCCACACGGGTGGGGTTGCCTCAAATACTGATATCACACAAGGTCTTCCTCGTGTCCAAGAAATCTTTGAAGCCCGCAATCCGAAAGGGGAAGCGGTCATCACTGAGGTCAAAGGGGAAGTCACAGCCATTGAAGAAGATGCTTCTACACGGACCAAGAAAGTCTTTGTACGTGGTGCGACTGGAGAGGGAGAATACGTTGTCCCTTACACAGCCCGCATGAAAGTCGAAGTGGGAGATCAAGTCTCTCGTGGTGCGGCTCTTACAGAAGGGTCTATCCAACCAAAACGTCTCCTTGCTGTTCGTGATGTCTTGTCTGTTGAAACTTACCTCCTTGCGGAAGTACAAAAAGTATACCGTAGCCAAGGGGTAGAAATCGGTGACAAACACATCGAGGTAATGGTGCGTCAAATGATCCGTAAGGTTCGCGTTATGGATCCAGGAGATACAGACCTTCTCATGGGTACTCTCATGGATATCACAGACTTTACAGATGCCAACCGTGATGTGGTTATTTCTGGTGGGGTTCCTGCGACGGCTCGTCCAGTCCTTATGGGAATCACCAAAGCCTCTCTTGAAACCAATAGTTTCTTGTCAGCGGCTTCCTTCCAGGAAACAACTCGTGTCCTCACTGACGCAGCGATTCGTGGTAAGAAAGACCATCTCCTTGGACTTAAGGAAAAATGTTATCATTGGTAAGATTATTCCTGCAGGTACAGGTATGGCTCGTTACCGTAACTTGGAACCACAAGCAGTCAATGAAGTCGAAATTATCGAAGAAGTTCCAGTCACAGAAGAAGCAACCTGAAATGGTTGAATCACCTGTAGTGGAAGAAAAATTAATCCCAAAAAGAAGCTTTACTGATTATCAGTAGGGCTTCTTTTTTTGTTTAGTAGTCAAAAAAATAGCCTAGCTTTCCTTCGTCGGGGTATATTTTGAAATAAAATGGAGAAAAATGTTCGGGAAATTTACTGTATTTTTTTCTTTCATAAGCAGAATTCTTTTATTATCAAAGGATTTTATATATAATATTGGATACAAAGGACGGAGAGAAATATGTATCAAGTAATTGAAATGTATGGGGATTACGAACCCTGGTGGTTTTTAGAAGATTGGGAGAAGGACATCGTCAGTAGTCGCCACTTTGATGATTACTATGAAGCCTTGAAAATATTATAAGCAGGAGTGGTTAGTCCTAAGAGGACAATCTCCTCTTTTCAAAAAGTCGAAGTGACCTAATGACCATTTTTTTGGGGATCCTCAAGATCGAAGATGGTGTGAAGAATGTGTAGAATATGTTCAGCAGTATCATTCCATTGCTTTGTTAGAAAATGACGAAAAAATACCAAACAGTAAACTACGTCCTGGCTATGAAAAAGGGAATGGGCACAGAATCCACCGCTCTTGCAAAATTGGGTTCGATACAAAGAAAATAGAAACGAGAAATCCGTGAAGTGTATAGGATTTCTCTTTTTTTATCCATTTTTTTGATGAGAGGATGATTTAAGGGAATCTTTTACGAATATTATAGTGAAAGGAGGAAATATGGTTCAAGAAATTGCCCAAGCTATTATTCGTAGAGCCCACCAAGAAGAGGCTCAGGATATTTATTTTGTGCCTCGTGCTAGAGAATACCAGCTCTATTTGAGGATTGGAGATGAAAGGCGCTTTGTTCAATCGTATGAGAGAGAGCAGATGGCAGCGGTCATCAGTCATTTTAAGTTTGTAGCAGGGATGAATGTCGGAGAGAGGCGAAGGAGTCAGTTAGGTTCCTGTGATTATGCTTTAGGAGACATCGTCTTATCCTTACGTCTATCTACCGTAGGAGATTACCGAGGGGATGAAAGTCTTGTCATTCGCCTCTTACATAATCAGGAACGAGAACTCCGCTTTTGGTTTGATCAGCTTCAGGAGTTAGAAGAAAAGGTGAGTGGGAGAGGGCTTTATCTATTCTCAGGCCCAGTCGGATCGGGGAAGACGACCCTGATGCATGCCCTTGGCCAAGGGGAAATTTTGCAGGGCCAGCAGGTCATGTCCATCGAAGACCCGTAGAAATCAAACAAGAAGAAGTCTTGCAACTGCAACTAAATGAAGCGATTGGTATGACCTATGATTCTTTAATCAAACTTTCCTTGCGGCATCGCCCAGATTTATTGATGATTGGTGAAATCCGAGACCAAGAGACAGCCAGAGCTGTTGTTCGTGCTAGCTTGACAGGTGTTACAGTTTTTTCGACCATCCATGCAAAGAGTATTCCAGGAGTCTATGAGCGTCTACTGGAGCTAGGAGTGAGCGAGGAGGAATTAAAGATTGTACTCCAAGGGGTTTGCTACCAGCGCTTGATTAAGGGAGGAGGTGTCACAGACTTTGTCACCAAAGACTATCAACAGCATTCCAGCAAAAAATGGAACCAACAAATTGATGCACTTTATGAAGCTGGATATATCCAGCTGGATCAGGCGCAAGCTGAAAAAATTATCGATTGCTAAACAAAGTCATGTGATTGAGCTTTTCCATAATCTATATTGCAGTGGTTTTCACCTGTCTGAGATTATTGACTTTCTAGGACGCAGTCAGTTGGTAGAGCCAGCTTTTGTAGAAGCCATGCGGACCAGCCTGGCTAACGGCAAGTCCCTATCTGGAATTTTATCCGATTTAGGCTTCTCAGATCAGGTAACGACCCAATTGGCCTTGGCAGAGCTCCATGGAAATGTGACCCTTAGTTTAGAAAAGATTCGTAGCTATTTAGATAATTTGACCCAGGTCCGCAAAAAGTTAGTGGAGGTTGCGACCTATCCCCTCCTCTTATTGGGCTTTTTAGTCTTGATTATGCTAGGCTTAAAAAATTACCTGCTTCCCCAGTTGGATAGCCAGAATGGGGCGACCCGTTTTATCAGTGTCTTTCCTCAGTATTTTTTGATAGGAAGTTTCCTTTTTGCGCTCATCGGCTGTTTCCTCTTTATCGTAGGACGCCGATCGAGACGTTTGCCTTTAGTTAGCTGTTTGGCTCGCCTCCCTCTTATCCGTCCTTTTTTGCAGGATTACCTGACGGCCTATTACGCTCGTGAATGGGGGAATATGATTGCTCAAGGTTTGGAGTTGAGCCAAGTGTTTCCTATGATGCAAGCTCAACGTTCTCAGCTTTTTCGCGAGATTGGACGGGATTTAGAGATAGCTTTAGCCAACGGTAGATCCTTTTCAGAGCACATTCAGACCTATTCCTTCTTTAAGAATGAATTGACTCTCATGATTGAGTATGGGGAAGCTAAGTCCAAGTTAGGAAGTGAGTTAGAGGTGTTTGCAGATAAGACCTGGGAAGGTTTTTTTCATCGCTTGAATAAAGCCATGAATCTGGTCCAACCCTTGGTGTTTATTTTTGTCGCTCTGATGATTGTTTTACTCTATGCAGCCATGTTGCTGCCGATCTATGAAAATTTAGAGGTACATCTATGAAATCATTTCACAAATTGAAAGTACAAGCTTTACTCTGATTGAAATGCTTGTTGTTTTGCTGATTATCAGCGTTCTTCTTTTGCTCTTTGTTCCGAATTTGACCAAGCAGAAAGATTCGGTAACAGATACAGGAAATCGTGCGGTGGTCAAAGTTGTAGAGAGTCAGGCTGAACTCTACGAACTCAATCATACCAATGAAACAGCCAGCCTTTCTAAGCTGGTGGCAGAAGGGCAGATCACCCAAAAACAAGCAGAGGCTTATCGAGCCCATTACAAAAAGAATACAGGTGATCAGCGTGCGGTTGCAGATTAAGGCCTTCACCTTGCTAGAAAGCCTGTTGACATTGGGAATTGTAAGTCTTACCTGTTGGCTTTTATCAGGATCGATCTATCAAGCCTTTGATCAGGTGGAAGAAAAGCTCTTTTTTTCTGAGTTTGAGCGGGTCTACCAAGAGACGCAAAAGATGAGTATAGGAAGAGAGGAGAAAGGGATCCTCACCATCGATCAGAAGGGGGTCCGTAGCCCTTATCAAGAACTTTCCCTTCCGAAGGGTGTTCAACTTATCAAAGAGAGGCAAATTGTCTTTGATGGAGCGGGAGGAAATTCTTCCTTGACTAAGATTCAATTTCAAACGGAGAAAGAGGTGGTGACCTATCAATTGGCGATTGGGAATGGAAAAATTAAGAAATCAACGACTCCGCGCTAGTCTTTTGTTTGAAGGTTTGATTGCTCTAGCCATTTTTGCCTCTCTGACGACACTTTTGCTGGGAGAAATACGTCAATCTCGTCAAAGAAGACTAGAGGAGTTACAGAAGGCAGAAGTCTTGCGAGTCGCAAAAATGGCTATCCAGACAAGGCAGGATCAATTGACCATCAACCAGGTTAGTGTTCAAGTGGAGAAATCTGCCAAGTCCTTAAAGGTCTATCATGAGGGAAAGGTTGTGATTGCTGTTGAAAAGAAATAAACTTCCAGCCTTTACTTTACTGGAGGCCTTGGTTGCCCTGCTCGTTATCAGTGGTGGTTTATTGGTGTTTCAAGGATTGACAAGCCTCTTGCGTCAAGAACTCCAGTACCAAAGTCAAATCAAGCAAGAAGAGTGGTTGCTTTTTCAGGACCAACTGGACATTGAATTATCTCGGAGCCAATTTGAAGGGGTCAGAGACAATAAACTCTATCTTGTTCAGGATCAGAAACCCATAGCCATTGGATTGGCTAAAGGGGGAGATATCCGAAAGACAGATGCGACTGGCCGTGGCTACCAACCGATGATAGCAGGCGTTGAATCCGCCTTGATTGAAAAAAGTGGGGATCTGGTGTCTATTCAACTGCGTTTTGAAGAAGGGTTAGAAAGGGAGGTGGTCTATCGTGTGGTGGAAAAGGATAAAAAAGAAGCAGATTGAGGCTGGAATCCTCCTTTATGCCCTCTTTATGTCGGCGGTTTTTAGTCTTTTGCTTCAGTTCTATCTGAATCGGCAAGTGGCAGAGAGACGGATCCTCCTTGCTAGTCAGCACCGGATTCAGGCTTATGCGCAAGCTCAATTGGCTGTTGATACTTGGGACCGGAAAGAAAAAACAATGACCTTCTCAACTGGCCGAGTCGATTTGGAAGAAAAATCGGACTTTGCTGAGGTCAGCAGTCACTTACAGGATGGCACGACCTACCATTTCACCTTTGCCCTTCCTCCTAGCGAAAAGAAAAAAACCGACAAGAAGAAAGCAGAAGCAAGCTCCAGATTCAGCTACAGACCACTCGAGCACAACTGAGGAAGAGAAGCCTCAGGTCTTCGAAAAGCATAGCGAAAACTCTTAAAATTTGATATGATTAAGAGATGGAGGAAAGCATGAATTTCGAAAAAATTGAGAAAGCCTACGGCTACCTATTAGAAAATACCCAAACTATCCAAAAATGATTTGCAGACCAACTTTTATGATGCTCTAGTGGAGCAGAATGCCATCTATCTGGATGGGCAAACAGAGTTGACTCTAGTGAAGGGAAACAACCAGCGGCTGAAGGACTTGAACTTGAACAAGGAAGAATGGCGTCGCTCCTTCCAATATCTATTGATGAAGGCAGCCCAAACAGAGCCCCTACAAGCCAATCACCAATTTACGCCAGATGGGATTGGATTTCTTCTGGTCTTTCTAGTGGATCAGTTGGCTAGTTCTGACAAAGTAGATGTGCTAGAAATGGGAAGTGGAACAGGAAACTTAGCCCAAACCTTGATGAACAACTGTCAGCGCTCGTTAGATTATTTGGGATTGGAAATCGATGATCTCTTGATTGACCTTGCGGCCAGTATGGCAGAAGTGATGAAGGCAGATGTGAATTTTGCCCAAGGTGATGCCGTTCGGCCACAGGTTTTGAAGGAGAGCGATGTGATTATCAGCGATTTACCTGTCGGTTATTATCCAGATGATGCCATTGCGAGTCGTTACCAGGTCGCTTCCCCTCAGGGCCACACCTACGCCCATCATTTATTGATCGAACAATCACTAAAATACTTAAAACCGGGTGGCGTCGCTATTTTTCTAGCTCCGAATGATCTTTTGACGAGTGAGCAGAGTCCACTGTTGAAAAAATGGATGCAGGATCATGCTCAGGTCTTGGCCATGGTGACCTTGCCAGAGAACCTCTTTCGATCAGCCAATCTGGCAAAAACCATCTTTGTTTTACGCAAGCAAGAAGAAGCGGTAATCCAACCATTTGTCTATCCCTTGACCGATTTGCAAAATCAGGAAGACGTTATGAAATTCCGTGAAAGTTTTCAAAACTGGAATAAAGAAAGTGAAATTTAAACAAAATTTTGCTATAATAGGAGTGAAAACGCTTAAAGAGGTAAAAAAATGACGAAAACAATTGCAATTAATGCAGGTAGTTCAAGTTTGAAATGGCAATTATACCAAATGCCAGAAGAAACAGTTTTGGCAAAAGGGCTCATCGAGAGAATTGGACTTAAAGATTCCATTTCTACAGTAAAATTTGATGGTCGAGCAGAAAAACAGGTTTTAGATATTGAGAACCACACACAAGCGGTTAAAATTCTACTTGATGATTTGATTCGTTTTCATATTATTGCATCTTACGATGAAATCACTGGAGTAGGACATCGTGTTGTTGCAGGTGGTGAGTACTTCAAAGAATCTGCTCTTGTAGATGAAGAAGTCATTCAAAAGGTTGAGGAACTTTCTTTGTTGGCTCCATTGCACAACCCTGCCAATGCTGCTGGGATCCGTGCCTTCAAAGAATTGTTGCCAGATATTACCAGCGTTGTTGTATTTGACACCTCTTTCCATACAACAATGCCTGAAAAAGCTTATCGTTATCCTCTTCCGACTAAATATTATACTGAAAACAAGGTTCGTAAATATGGAGCCCATGGAACCAGTCATGAGTATGTAGCCCACGAAGCGGCCAAGCTTCTTGGAAAACCAATCGAAGAGCTGAAATTGATCACCTGCCACATTGGGAATGGTGCTTCTATTACAGCGGTAGATAAAGGGATTTCTGTAGATACTTCTATGGGCTTCACGCCACTTGGTGGAATCATGATGGGAACACGTACAGGGGATATTGACCCTGCCATTATTCCTTACTTGATGGAGCACACAGAAGATTTCAAAAATCCAGAAGATATCAGTCGTATCTTGAACCGTGAATCTGGTCTTCTAGGGGTGTCTGAGCTTTCTAGCGATATGCGTGATATTCACGAAGCTATGCGCAGTGGGAATAACAAGGCACTCTTGGCCAACGATATTTTTGTCGATCGTATTAAGAAATACATCGGTCAATACTTTGCCGTCTTGAACGGAGCAGATGCCATTGTCTTTACAGCTGGTATCGGGGAAAATTCTAAAACGATCCGTGGACAAGTCATTGATGGGATGACTTGGTTTGGCTGTGCTGTGGATCCAGAAAAAGAACGTCTTTGGTGCAGAAGGAGATATTTCAACACCGGATGCTAAGGTGAGAGTCTTGGTCATTCCAACAGATGAAGAGTTAGTCATTGCCCGTGATGTAGAACGGTTGAAAAAAATAAGCAATAAAATGAATAAAAACATGCAGAAAGAGGTGGCTTTTTCTAGCCCCTCTTTTTCATCTGCTAACCATTTAGATGAGCTCTATAGACAACAGGCTTGCCGAGCTTACATATCTATGGTATACTAGAAAAAAATAGTTTGAACATAGAGGTAAAATAATGAAAAAAATGGATGGAAAAGAAATGGGATTTCGAATGGTTTATGGCTACTGATCGGGACAGCCCTATTTCTAGCGACTCAGCTTCCTATGGTGGCTTTGTTTTACGGGAGTTCAATATGCTTGGTCTGACTTGATGATCAATGCCCTTGTCCTGGGAATGACAACTCTGCTTGTCTGTCTCCTTTGGTGGTTTATGAAAGTGGAGCCCTTTAGATCAGCTAGATTTTTTTCACAGATTTCAGGGTCGAGATCTTGGAAGAAATTTCCTTTTCTTTTTGCTTCTACTTGCAAATAATTTTTGTGGGAGCTACAGTGCTTCGGAATATAGGGAGACCACTACAGCCAATCAGGAAACAATTCAGGGGCTTTCTTCGGTGGCTCCTCAGCTGGCGATGGGTTTGCTTCTTGTTGTTGTGGCGCCTTTAGGAGAAGAAATTATCTGTCGGGCAGTCGTTCCCCGATTAGTCTTTAAAGGTTATGAGAAAAATTGGTTATTTAGTCGGAGCTCGCAGTCTTTGCTTATTTGCATGGTCCAAGTAATCTTGGTTCTTGGATCATCTATGGTGGAATGTCCCTCATCTTGACTTGGGTCGCTTATCGGTATAAACGTGTAGAATATTCGATTTTATTGCACTTGACCTTGAATAGTTTTTGCCTTTCTGGTAACTATCCTGCTTTCTTTTCTTCCCGCTTAAAATATGGTAGAATGGTATCACCAATGGGTTTTATTGAGGGAACTTGGGGATTTCGACAGAGTCAGTCAACTAAGTGCAGAAAAAAACTAGAACTCAGAGGTTAGAATGATTCTGACCTCTTTTCTATGCCCTATAGGATGCCCATATAGAAAGATAGGATAAAAATGGCAAAAGTATGATTGGAGACAACTAGGTAAGGAGCGGACCCTACTATGTGGAATCCTCAATGTTACCCCCGATTCCTTTTCAGATGGCGGACGCTATCAAACGGTCGAAAGAGCACTAGAACAAGCTCGAAAGTTAATTGCAGAAGGAGCAAGGATGCTGGATATTGGTGGGGAGTCCACGCGTCCGGGGAGTCACTTTGTGGAAATTCAAGAAGAGATTCAACGAGTTGTACCAGTAATTGAAGCAATTCGAGCAGAGAGTGATATCTTGATTTCGGTTGATACCTGGAAGTCAGAGGTGGCCCGAGCAGCCATAGAAGCTGGCGCAGACTTGGTCAATGATATTACAGGCTTGCTAGGGGATTTGCAAATGGCAAGAGTGATTGCAGAGGCTCGAGCCGGAGCAATCCTTATGTTTAACCCAGTTATGGCTCGTCCCCATCATCCGAGTTCTGTGATTTTTCCAACCTTTGGTTTTGAACCCGCTTTTTCATCTGAGGAGTTGGAGCGGTTTGATCAACTTTCCATTCTTGAATGCATGTGGACCTTCTTTGCTAAGAGTCTACAAAAAGCAGAGGCAGCAGGTTTGAGCCAGGATCAGCTTTTCTTAGATCCAGGGATTGGTTTTGGCTTGACCAAACGGGAAAACCTCCAACTCTTGCAGGACTTAAAAACCATTCATGCCAAGGGCTATCCGATCTTTTTAGGTGTCTCTCGGAAGCGCTTTGTGGTCAATATTCTGGAAGAAGAGGGATTTGAGACCAACCCTGAGACGAAAGAAGGATTCTATAATCGGGATTTGGCTTCCAGTCATTTGACGAGTATTGCTGCCAGTCAAGAAGTAGAAATTGTTCGTGTACACGATGTTCCTCTTCATAAGATGGCGGTAGCTATCGGTAACTCTATCCATCAAGCTGACCAGGCCCAGGACCTTCATTTGAAACAATATCGGTAAAGAAAAGAGAAGAGATATGACAGTAGATCTCAGTTGGTTAGCTACGTATCGTTCTTCCGAACCACATTTTGGTTTGGAGCGAATGGAAGCCATACTCGCCTTAAGGGGGAATCCTCACTTAGTCTGTCCTGTAATCCATTTAGCTGGAACCAATGGAAAGGGTTCGACTATAGCCCATTTACGATCTTTACTAGAGGTTAGAGGATTGCGGGTGGGGGTTTTCTCCTCTCCCTATCTAGTTTCTTTTAATGAGCAAATCGGTATCAATGGGGTCCCCATTTCGGACAAAGATTTAGAAGATTATTTGGCTCTGTATCGGGATCTGCTTGAAAGAAATAGTTCTGATCAGACCTTGCTCGGTTTGACAGAGTTCGAATTGATAACGGCCATGGCTTTTGATTATTTTTCGGCAGAGAAGCCAGATGTGGTCATTATGGAAGTAGGCATGGGTGGCCGTCTCGACAGTACCAATGTTTGTCAGCCTATTTTGACGGCCATCACCACCATTGGTCTGGATCATGTGGCCCTCTTAGGACCGGATGTGGCCTCGATTGCGCGGGAAAAGGCGGGGATTATCAAGGAAAAAATTCCTGTTTTGCTAGGGCGGATAGAGTTAGAAGCTCAAGAAGTCATTGTTCAAGAGGCTCATCGTCTATCAGCACCAGTAGAAGTATTAGGACAGGATTTTCTGGTTTGCTACCAAGAGTCACTGGCAGACGGGGAAGTTTTTACCTACCAGAGTCAGAATCGCTCAGAAGTCCAATTAAAAACAGGCCTTCTGGGACTTTATCAAGTAGACAATGCTGGTCTAGCGCTAGCTCTTTGTGATGTCTTTTTGTCAAGAAGGGGGACTTTCACTTTTTAAGTCAGGACGAAATCATCCAGGCCTGGTCCCAGGTTCACTGGCCAGGTAGGCTAGAAATCATTTCGACTCAACCCCTTATCATTCTGGATGGGGCCCATAATCCACACGCAGTAAGGCCTCTCATAGAAACCTTGCAGGAACGTTATGCCCAGTTGGAAAAGCAAGTATTGTTTACCTGTATCCAAACCAAGGCGATTGAAGAGATGCTGGATCTATGGTTGGAACTGGAAGGAAGTCAATTGACCTTGACGACCTTTAAGGATCCACGAGCCTATTCAGCAAAAAGAAACACAGGAGATAGCTCTCCAAAAAAAGGCTTACCTTATCAGGAGTGGAAGCTATTTTTAACGAATTATATAGAAAAAGAGTCGCAACAATCTGATCTCCTCTTAGTGACGGGATCCTTATACTTTTTGGCTCAAGTCAGAGCCTTTCTAATCGAAAAAATCAGTAGGAGATGAAATGGATACAAAGAAAAATTCAAGAAGCCGTGAAGATGATCATCGAAGCAGTCGGTGAAGATGGAAACCGTGAAGGGCTACAAGAAACCCCAGAGCGCATTGCCAAGATGTACCAGGAGATTTTTGCCGGTCTCAATCAAACTGCTGAAGAGCACTTGTCTAAGTCTTTTGAGATTATTGATAACAATATGGTAGTAGAAAAAAAGATATTTTCTTCCATTCCATGTGTGAGCACCATTTCTTGCCCTTTCTACGGCAAGGTTCACATTGCCTATATCCCAAATGGGACGCGTAGCGGGCTCTCTAAGCTGGCTCGGACGGTAGAAGTGTATGCCAAAAAACCTCAAATCCAAGAACGTTTAACTGTGGAAATCGCAGATGCCTTGATGGAGTATCTGGGAGCGCAAGGAGCCTTGGTATGGGTAGAAGCAGAGCATATGTGTATGAATATGCGAGGAGTCCGGAAACCTGGAACTGCAACGGTAACAACAGCAGCGCGTGGTTTGTTAGAGACAGATAAAGACTTGAAAAACGAAGCCTACAAGTTGATGGGGCACTAATTTCTAGATCAACAGAGGTAAAAAAAGTGGATCAATTACGAATTAAAGACTTGGAAGTCTATGCTTATCATGGAGTTTTCCAAGCTGAAAAAGAAATGGGGCAACGCTTTGTCCTAGATGTTTGTATCGATTATGATATGACGCGAACAGCTCGTACCGAGGACCTAACGTCATCTATTCATTATGGGATTTTAGCCGAGCAGTTGACAGGATGGATGCAGGGAGATCAGGTTGATTTGATTGAAACGGTAGCCTTCCAGCTGGTTCAACACATCTTTGAAACCTATAATTTTGTTAGTAAGGTTCGTTTAGAGGTAAAAAAACCTTGGGCACCAGTTGCTCTACCTTTGGATACTTGTTCTGTCACGATTGAGCGGGAGAAAAAACGGGCCTTTATTGGTCTTGGTAGCAATATGGGAGATAAGGGACAACAGTTGGCAACAGCTGTATCTAAATTAGAAGAAAAGGGGATTATGATTCTCCAAACCTCTTCTCAGATTGAGACAGCGCCTTGGGGAGGGGTCGAGCAGGATAGCTTCCTTAACCAAGTCGTAGAGGTCGAAACCTGGTTTACGCCCCAAGACTTGATGGAGACCTTGCTAGAAATCGAGCTAGAAATGGGTCGGGTCCGTGAGGTCAAATGGGGACCACGTGTCATCGATTTAGATCTCCTTTATATGGAGGATTTGATCCTCTATAGTCCGGATTTGATTCTCCCTCATCCTTATGTGGCAGAACGGGCATTTGTCCTAGAATCCTTAAATGAAATTGCCCCTTACTTTGTGGATCCTGTCCAAAGAAAAACAGATCCGACAACTGTGGGAGGCTGTAAAGAAACAAAAGGTAGTTGATCCTTGGGTCAACTACCTTTTGTTTCTTGACAGGTTGATTGAGCAGGAGTATACTAAGCCTAAATTAGACTAGGAGTGGAGGGGCTGATGAAATCTTATCTTGTAAAAATGGTTGATAGCGATTGTCTTAGCTGTTCTTTTTCCTTTGGTTGAGTTTGGAAACGGACTTTCTTCCAAAAAGAAGTGTATCCCATTCTCCTTGCCTTCATGCTGGGTGTGGGGCTCTATCTTTTTTTAAGGAAAGGTAACTTTTCCATCCAACTAAACTATGAAAAATCCCCTGGGTGCCAACTATTTCAGGCATCCAGGGGATTTTCTGTATATGGAGCTAAGACCAACGGTCTAGCCTTGGTTTTCTTTATTTGCGGTACAAGCGATCGTATTGGTAAACCGGATCCATAGTGACATGGATACCCAGTTTGCGAAGAACGTTCTTATCTTCATCTGTCAACATTACTGTTGAATGGGCTTCGCTCCCTTTCAAACGCTCCAATTCTTGCATGGCAAGATTCGCCTCTGGATGGTTCATAGCTGTAATGGCTAGGGCGATGAGGATTTCATTTGAATGGAGGCGAGGGTTGTGACTGCCCAAGTGGTTGATCTTTAAGCCTTGGATTGGTTTCACATACTCTGGCTCAATCAACTTGGTTTCTTTATCAATATGGGCTAATTTCTTGATGGCGTTGATGAGAACAGCTGCCGTTGGACCAAATAAGTCAGAAGTCTTACCTGTCACGGTTTCTCCGTTCGGCAATTCGAGGGCCAAGGCAGGATCGCCAGTTTCTTCTTCTTTTTGGCGGGCAAGGATGGTGACTTGGCGATCTTTTGGTGAAATGCCTAAGTCATTCATCAAGAGTTCAATTTTCTTAATAGCCCCACTTCCAACACGCTCCGCTTTTACATCCAGAATGGTTTGGTAGTAACGGCGGATAATTTCTTGCTTAGAGGCTTCAATCGCTGCATCGTTGTCCACGATGGCAAAGCCGACCATATTCACTCCCATATCCGTTGGGGAAGCATAAGGAGATCTTCCTAAGATGCGTTCCAACATCCGCTTCAAGACAGGGAAGATTTCGATATCTCGGTTGTAGTTGACCGTTGTTTCGCCGTAGGTTTGAAGGTGGAATGGGTCAATCATATTGACGTCGTCTAGATCTGCTGTCGCTGCTTCATAGGCCAAATTCACTGGGTGGTGCAAAGGCAGGTTCCAAACTGGGAAAGTCTCGAACTTAGCATAACCAGATTTGATGCCATTCAGTTGATCATGGTACATATTGGACATGCAGGTAGCCAATTTACCAGAACCAGGACCAGGAGCTGTCACGACAACGAGATTGCGACTGGTCTGAATGTAGTCGTTTTTCCCCATTCCCTCAGGAGAGATGATATGGTCCATATCCGTTGGGTAGCCCTTGATTGGGTAGTGGAGGTAAGAGGCAATGCCATTCTTTTCCAACTGTTTGCGGAAGAGGTCTGCAGCAGGCTGCCCCGAATACTGTGTGACAACGACAGAGCCCACATAGATGCCTAATTCGTTAAATTTATCGATCAAGCGGAAAACTTCTTGATCATAGGAGATACCGAGGTCGCCACGCGCTTTTGAGTGCTCGATGTTGCTGGCATTAATGGCAATGACAATCTCCACTTGATCACGGAGTTCTTGGAGAAGTTTAATTTTATTGTCTGGTTCATAACCAGGGAGGACGCGAGCAGCATGGAAATCTTCCAGCATTTTTCCTCCAAACTCTAGGTAGAGCTTGCCATCAAATTGGTTGATGCGCTCGAGGATATGATCGCGTTGCAAATTCAAATACTTTTCGGAACTAAAAGCTTGTTTCTTCATTTAAACCTCCAATAAAGAAGCGAGGGTGATCTTTAGCGGTGCTCCGCCTTCCACGCAAGGAAAGGGGAGTGCAAAAGAACACCCGTTGCAATATTCATTCAGTATTATATCAAAAAAACCCCAAAATGGGGGTTTAAAACAATTATTTTGGGAAAATATTAATAATTCTTAATTAAATCAACGGTTGAACGATCCAATTTTTTAACCAAGGCTTGAAGGAAGGCTTGGGCTTGAAGGAAATCATCCATGGCATAGAGGGTTTGGTGGGAGTGAATGTAGCGCGCGCGCAGACTCCGATGGTAGTAGATGGGACTCCACCACTTCGTAAGTGGGCCACTCCAGCATCCGTTCCGCCTTTTCCACAGTAGTATTGGTACTTGATGCCGGCTTCTTCAGCAGTGGTTAGGAGGAAATCCTTCATATTTGGTAACATGAGGTGACCTGGGTCAAAGAAACGAAGGAGGGTTCCTTCTCCGATGGCCCCTTGGCCTCCGTAGACATCTGCAGCTGGAGAACAGTCGACAGCCAGGAAGATTTCTGGATCAAACTTGGTCACAGAAGTCCCTGCACCGCGTAGTCCGACTTCTTCTTGCACGGTCGCTCCAACATAGAGTTCGTTTGCTAGGGCTTGTCCGGAGATGGCTTGTGCCAATTCGCTGACCATCAAGACTCCATAACGGTTGTCCCAAGCTTTGGAGATGATGTTTTTCTGATTAGCTGTTAAGATTGCAGTGCTTTCAGGGACCAAAGTGTCGCCTGGACGGATCCCAAAGCTTTCTGCTTCTTCTTTGTTGGCAAATCCACCATCAAAGACAATATCCCCGATTGCTGGAAGAGTAGGACCGTTTGCGCCCCGTGTCAAGTGAGGGGGAACAGAACCAGAAATGACAGGGTAGGACTGGCCATCACGTGTTAAAAGGGTGAAACGTTGGCTGCTGACCACCATAGGGTTCCAACCACCAATTTCAACCACACGGAAGGTGCCGTCTGCCTTGATCTCACTGACCATAAAGCCAACTTCATCCATATGGCCTGCGACCATGATGCGAGGAGCATCAGCCACTTCTGAGTGGCGGACCCCAAAAATGCTTCCCAAGCCATCTGTGACCACTTCATCCACATGTGGAGTGATCTGTTTGCGTAGATAATCGCGAACAGGCGCTTCATGGCCGGAGATGGCAGGAAGTTCTGTTACTTCTTTGATTTTAGAAAATAAATCAGTCATAAGTTACCTTCTTTCTGATTGTTATTTTATCACTTTTTTAGTCGGGATGGTAGTGGCAGTTGAAGGAAAACAGACGAGAGGTTACTTATTAGGTGTGCCATTCTCCTTTCGTTGTCCCAGCTTGTATTTTGTGTTACAATATGAGGTATGAAAGCTAAAAAAATCATTTTATCCAGCCTTGCAGTAGCTAGTGCAAGTGCTCTTGCCCTTGGGGCCTATAAAATTGCCAAAGATCAAAAACGTTTGCGGACGCAAGAAGAGTTAGTCGCAGAAGTCCGTGAGCAGATGGAGAATATGGGGAAGATTGCGACCCTTTATGTGGAACTCTATGAATCAAGCGAAGAACGTCTGGTCGGAGGGCTCGTATTTGAGGATGAGCGCCACTATCGCTTTGTCTATGAAGAGGGCCTCCTTCAGTATGAAGAGGAAAAACTATGATCATACCACAGTCCTTAGAGGAATTAGCCCGCTACGTCGAGCAAGAAGGAAAGAAGGTTTTTCTTCTTTTTCAGCGGATTGGTGTGGCGATTGCCGGTATATCCAGCCCTTTTTGCCAGGGGATTGAAGCAGAAAACCCTGAATTTACCTTCGTTTTTGGTCGACCGAGACCAGTATCTAGACCTGGCTAAGCTTTGGGATATCTATGGCATTCCGAGTTTGGTGGTCCTAGACAAGGATCGGGAACTGGGGCGTTTCGTCAATCGTGATCGCAAAACCAAGGCTCAGATTTCAGAATTTTTAGCAGGATTGAAGTAGGAGAAAGAGAAAGAATGATTGTAACCTATAATAAAGAACAAGTCGGCGATGTCTTAATGATTACCTTGAAAAACAGTGGGGATGCCAAGTTAGCAGTAGAGCGCAAAGGCAAAGTAGCCCGTGTCTACCGTGAAGACAAGCAAGAAACCGTAGCCTGGAATATTTTTGAGGCTTCGACCTTCTTTGCCCTTGAAGGCAAGGGGCAAATTTTCTTGAGTGATGAGCAGGTTGCACGCCTCAATCAAGAATTACAAGCTGAAGGATTTGCAGAGGTCTTGGTCAATGACAAGGAGCCTAAGTTTGTCGTGGGGCAAATCGTTGAAATGGTTGCTCATCCAGATAGTGACCACCTCAACATCTGTCAAGTGGCTGTTGGACCAGACAAGACGGTTCAGATCGTAGCAGGTGCGCCAAATGCACGTGAAGGCCTCAAGACAATCGTGGCTCTACCAGGTGCGATGATGCCAGACGGCAGCTTGATTTTCCCAGGAGCCCTTCGTGGAGAAAAGAGCTTTGGCATGATGTGTAGCCCACGCGAATTGCACTTGCCAAATGCGCCACAAAAACGTGGTATTATTGAATTGCAAGATACAGAAGAGGTGGGAACTCCATTTGACCCCGCCCGTCACTGGCAAGGATAAGAGAGTGGGACAGAAATCCGGCCCCTCAATTGTCTTTGGATTGTCGAGCAAGACGCAGTGGTTGAGTGGGCTCTATTACGCTGATTTCATCAGCTTTTACAGCCCTACTCAACTGTGCGGAGGTGGGACGACGAAATCGAATTCTAACGAATTACCGATTTCTGTCCCACTCTCTTTTTTTATTTTTTCCTCAAATGGCTAGAAAACTACGAATTATATAAGTAGGAGGAAGAAATATGTACAATAAAGTAATTTTAATCGGGCGTCTAGTGGCAGATCCGGAGCTTCATAAGACCAGTACGGACAAGTCCGTTGCGCGTGCGACCCTGGCTGTCAATCGGCGTTACAAGGATCAAAATGGCGAGCGTGAGGCGGACTTTATCACCCTAGTGGTCTGGGGGAAATTAGCAGAGACTCTTGTCTCCTATGCCAACAAGGGGAGCTTGCTCTCAGTAGATGGCGAGCTTCGAACCAGACGTTATGAGAAGAATGGGACGACCCAATATGTGACAGAAGTGCTCTGTCAAGGCTTCCAGCTCTTAGAAAGTCGCGCTCAACGAGCGATGCGGGCTAATGGAGCGAGAGGGGATCTAGCGGATCTCATCCTCGAAGAGGAAGAACTTCCATTTTAAAAGAAGAAAACGGTGCAGTTACTCAGCTGTGTCGTTTTTTCTTTTTCGAAACTTCTTACTGAAGTTGTAGGGAGAAGTTATTATCTAGATAGAGGCGTAAAACGCATTCATTTTCGTAAGACCTTCAAGCTCTGGGTAAAAAATGCTATAATAAAAGGTATTAAATGCGAACGAAAATATTTGATGTGGCAAAATAATTCGTTTTTAATAGGAGAAGAGATGGAATTAGAAGAGGAAATTGTTCAAAAGAAACGGTATCGAACCATGGTTTATACAATCATTTGCAGTCTGGTGTTTGTGGTGGTTGTAATCTATGTAAATGCTAGCCAAATAAGACCGATAAAAGGGCAGATGCGGGTCGGTGTGACCTATATGACCATGAACAATGAATTCTATCAAACACTGAATGCAGAGATTGAACGAGTGGCTGACGAAAAAGGGGACTTGCTTCTAGTTCGTAATCCAGAGTTAGACGAAGAAAAACAAAGTCAACAGATTGATTATTTTCGTAAACAAAAGGTCAATGTGATTGTGATTAATCCTGTAAAAGGAGATAGTCCTAAAATCATTGCTTCCCTGAAGAGAGCCCAACAAGCAGGGATTAAAATCATTGCAGTGGATAGTCAGCTCAGCCATTTCACGGTGGATGCCAGTGTGGTGTCGGATAATTACCAGGCAGGGGTCTTGGTCGCCCAGCGCCTGATGAAGCAGAAAAATGAGGCGAAAATCCTACTCTTAGAGCATAAGGGGACAGTATCGGCTGAGCAACGTATTCAAGGGTTCTTAGATACGATTCAGTCGGAGCCTGCCTATCAGGTTGTTGGGAGAGAAGAGACTCGTGGTCAAACAGAATTGGCCTTGCCAGCTGTTTCCCAGGTCATTCAGGATGGTCTGGTATTTGATACCGTCGTAGCCTTAAATGATCGAGCGGCCATCGGAGCCCTTGCGGCAATCAAGGAAAACCAACTAGCCATGCCGATTTCTATCTATGGAATCGATGGCTCTCCAGATATGAAGGTATTGCTCTCAACGACGGATGATATCGAAGGGACGGTTGCCCAATCTCCTCTTAAAATGGGGAGACAGGTGATGCAAGTGATTGAGTGCATGAGGACAGGTAAATCCTACAAGGAGCAATATAAGATTCCAGTTGAGATGATTGATAAGGATAATGTTGACCGATACGATGTCAACGGGTGGCAGTAATGACCAAGCTTCGTGGCATTCGTTATAGTTTGATTTTGCTAAAATTATTAATTTCATCGCCATTTTATTTAGCAGTTCGCTCTACCTACATGCGACCAATTACATCATTGCCAAGGGGCAAGGTTATCAATTATTGGAGCAATTAAGAGAAATACCGAGTTCACCAGCTCAGAATTTTTGGATCTCCATCCTTCTCTTTGGAGGGATTCTTCTCATTACCTTCTATCGGATGCACCAAGGGACACAGGAGTGGTCAGTTTTTGACAAGTGGAATATTCTAGAAATACTGCTGATGTTAGGTGTCATGATGTCCCTCAGCTTCTCCTACAATGGGATCATCCTCTTGGTGTTTGCCGATATCTTTTATGGCTCCAAAGAGTTTAGCAGTTCCAAGGATAGGCGTTACTGGTTTGCCTTTATCCTTCTGAGTTTTATAGTCCTCCTTGTGACCAATTATGACATTCTCTCTCTAGTTGTGCAGTTGCCGTCGCTAGATGCCTATATCGCCTTTTATCCTTCATCGATTCGGATGCTTATTCTATTTGCTAAAAATGCGCTAGCTTCCTTAAATATGGTTGTCTTTATTATTTCTCTTCTCTTTACATTTTATCGGTAGTAGCAGAGCACCATCGGATCGAAAAAGAGTTAGCAATGGTATCGCAGGTCAATACGGAATTAAATAGCTACATGGCCCTTTCGGAAAAGATTGCGGAGGACCGGGAGCGTAAGCGGATAGCACGGGAAATTCATGATACTCTAGGCCATGCCTTAACCGGCATCTCTGCTGGGATTGATGCGGTTGGGGTTCTGATTGATATTGACCCTGGTCGTGCCAAGACCCAGCTGCAATCAGTCTCTACGGTGGTACGGGATGGAATCAAGGACGTCCGGGGCTCTTTGAACAAGCTTCGGCCAGGTGCCCTAGAGGATCATACCTTGAGGGATGCGGTTTTGAAATTGGTTCACGAATACCAAGCCATCTCCCACCTGCAAGTCAATCTCACCTATGACTGGGATGAGGTTGATCTGGATGTCATGGTGGAGGATACCGTCTTTCGCGTGATTCAGGAATCCATGACCAATTCTGTCCGCCACGGTCATGCCAGCCATATGCAGATTTCCTTTTTGGTGGAAGATGCTTATGTCATGATTCTCCAGGATAATGGGGTTGGCTTTGACCACCTGCAGGTCGGCTACGGCTTGAAGCAAATGCGAGAGCGGGTTTCTATCTTGGGAGGAAGGATCGAATTTGCCAATCGAAATGGATTTTATACACGAATTGAATTGCCCAAAGAAAAAAAGGAGGAAAATCTTTTTATGATCAAAGTAATGATTGCGGATGATCAAGCGCTGATTCGCGAATCGCTCCAAATTATTTTGTCTGCTCATCAAGATATTCAGGTGACTTCTGCAGTGGCAGATGGTCATGAAGTGTTAGAGCGAATCCCCCAAGATCGACCAGATCTTGTATTGATGGATATTCGTATGCCTAAGATGGATGGTGTGATGGCGACAAAAGAAGTCAAGGAACGCTTCCCTGAGGTAAAAATCATCATTCTAACCACCTTCGACGATGATGATTTCATCTTTCGGGCTCTGAAATATGGAGCTTCAGGGTATTTGCTCAAAGGGGCTTCCACAGAGGAACTCTACCAAGCCATTCAAATTGTCTATCACGGGGGAGCCATGATTAATCCCAATATTGCCAGTAAGGTTTTTCAGATTTTTTCTCAGATGGCTCAGAGCAATTACACAATCTCCGTTTCTGAAGAGTATGTGAGCGACTTATCCCTGACCGAATGGCGGATCATCCAGCAGGTTGGTTTTGGGGAGTCTAATAAGGAAATCGCAGCCAAATTGTTCCTGTCAGAGGGAACGATTCGGAATTACCTGTCAACCATTTTGTCTAAGTTGAACCTGCGGGATCGGACCCAGTTGGCTATTTGGTCTGTTCAAAAAGGTGTGACCACTAAGGATTTTGGAACAGAAAGTGATAGCCGATGAAGAAAATACGTAAGATTCGAGGCTCCAGATTGTTTCTAGGCTTGCTTTTGCTTTTTCTACTTGCTGGAGGGATTTGGTGGTGGCGTCAGCCTAAGCTTGTCCGCTTGGGGGTCTACGCTGGATCTAGCTGGGATGTGCCCACCCAAACGGAAGAAAAAGTCTTGGACCAAGCGATTGCTCGTTTCGAAAAAACGCATCCAGGGGTAAAGATTGTCTACGAAAGCGGGATTCCGAAGAATCAGTATGCGAGCTGGTTAGCCAATCAGATCCTCCATGGACAGGAGCCAGATCTATATATGGTATCCAGTACTGAGCTCCCGGTGTTAGCTGCGCGTGGGGCGGTAGAAGATTTGACCCCCTTAATGGACAAACAGGTCGATCCTTCTCATTTTTATCCAGTTGCCCTAGAAGCAGGTAAATACAAGAACCATCAGTATGCCCTCCCATTTGAGAGCAATCCTGTTTTGATGTGTGTCAATAAAGATTTATTGGAAAAGGAAGGGATTGCTATTCCGAAAGAGGGGTGGACTTTGGAGGAATTTTATACGATTTGTCAAAAAGTGACGCGGGATACAGATGGAGATGGTGAGCTAGATCAGTTTGGAAGTACAGATTATACCTGGAGGGAGGCCTTGGCAGCCCATGGTGGCCAGCTTTTCCGTCAGGATAACATTAATCTGACGAGTAAAGAAATGAAGCGCTCGCTCTATTTTGTCGAAAAACTCGAAGCCCTTCATGGGAATTTCAATGTTACTTCTAAGGATTTTGATGAAGGCAAGGTCGCTTTTTATCCGATGACCTTGGCCCAGTACCGAACTTATAAACCTTATCCCTATCATGTTGCCAAATATTCAAATTTCACTTGGACCTGTATCCCTATGCCCGGGGCTTCTGGATCAACTCCGTCAACCTTAGTGGATACGTCCTTGTTTGCTCTGTCTTCTCGGGCCAGTGCTAGCAAGGAGGCCAAGGAATTCATGGAATTTTTGACCCAGGACCAGCAGGTCCAGCAGGAACTCTTCCGGCAATCGCAGGGGACCTCTGTTCTCCCTTCGGTGGTCAATAGTTCGGAAAGTCGGGACCTTCTTAAAGCGGATGATTTCGGGGTTGATTCCTTGACGAATCGGACCCTGGACCAGATTATGAAAAAGGCTGTCCTAAGTACTCCTGGCAACCTACCCGATGATATCTGGGATCGATTGGATTATTTGATTCATAATGCTCTAAAAGCAAAGGATATTGATAATCAATTGCCTCAAATTCAAAGATTATTGAGGAAATGCTTCGGGAGAAGTTTCGTTAAGAGCAACTAGGCATCTGTCAAGTGACAGATGTCATTTTTTTATTGACAGATGTCAACTTTTCTTTGTGACAAATGACAATAGTAAAACGTTTTCAAAAACAATACAATAAGGTCATCATAAAGGAGGAGAAAGGATGAAGTATCTGGTATTGGTCAGTCATGGTGGACTGGCAGAAGGTCTGAAAAGTTCGCTGGCAATGTTTGCTGGGGATAAGATCGATCAGGTGATTGCGGTCGGACTGAAAGAAGGCAAATCGGTAGATGATTTTGCTCATGATTTTGGTCAGGCTCTAGCACCTTTAACAGATGAGGACTCTGTCTTAGTTCTAGCAGACATTGTAGGTGGCAGTCCTTTGACAACGGCAGCGACAGTGCTAGAGGAGCAAGGAAAGCTGAGTACAGCCTTGATCTTAGGTGGTATGAACTTGACCATGGCGCTGACAGCAGTTGTGATGAAGGACATGATGGAGGGGGCTGATTTAGCCCAGGTGATTTTATCCGAAGCTTCCACAGCCTTGCAAGAATTTACCCTTGCCCCGGTAGAGGGTGACGATGATGAAGAAGATGATATTTAACTAAGGGAGGTTAGAAAATGGTAGTATCATTTGTACGGATTGACGACCGTATGATCCACGGTCAAACAGTAACTCGATGGGCTAAAGAAAAGCCTTGTGATGGCTTGATCGCCGTCAACGACGCAGCAGCTTCCAACAAGGTCTTGATCCAAGCCTATAAAGGGGCTTCAGATAAGAAAACCTTTGTTTGGACCAAGGAAGCTTTCAAAGAAAAATCTGCAAAAGTAACCGAATCAGAAACTCGCTATTTCTTGATTACCAAGAACCCCATCGATATGAAAGAAATTTTGGTCGACCAAGGGTTTGTCCCAGGGGATGTTAAAGAAATCATTGTTGGTCCTGCAAATGACCGTCCAGGTGCTGTGAAATTGGGGAACAACCAATCCATCACCCAGGAAGAAGCAGAAGCCATTGAAGCTATTCAGGCTGCCGGCTACAAGGTAAAATTCCAGTTGCTGCCAGATGTTTCCATCGGTTATTGGGATGATTTTAAATCAAAATTCGGATTCTAGGGGGGAGAGCATCCTAGCTCTTCGTCACTAAACTATACTTACAAACAAAAGGAGCGTTTGTTATGACAGTTTCATGGATTCAAGCAATCTTGCTTGGTATTTTCGCCAGTTTGTCTTCAATGCCTGGTATGGGTGGTACCAGTATCGGGAACTATACTCTTGGACGTCCTCTAGTCGGAGGGTTGATTTCAGGGTTGATCCTTGGAGATGTGACAACCGGTATCATGGTCGGGGTTGCCCTTCAAGTCGTTTATATCGCCTTGGTAACACCTGGTGGTACCGTATCTGCCGATGTGCGGGCTATCTCTTATATCGGAATTCCTCTTTCTATCTTATTTGTTCATGCCAACAATATCACGGGTGAGGCAGCAATTGCAGCGGCAGCAGCCCCTATCGGTGCAGCCGTTGGGACCATCGGTACCGTTCTTTTCTACGGTACTGCAACCATGAACTTGCTTTGGCAACACATCGGTTGGAAAGCCGTTGAAGAAGGAAACTTCAAAAAACTCTACGCAGTTGACTGGGTTTACCCATGGATTTCTCACTTCCTCTTTTCTTTCCTTCCAACGATGATTATCACCAAATACGGTGAAAACATGGTGGATTTGATGAAACAATACCTTCCAATGGATGGTTACTGGATGAAAGCCCTCTTTACAGTCGGTGCTCTTCTTCCATGTGTCGGTATTGCCATCCTCTTGAAGCAAATCGTTACAGAAGTGAGAGACTTCATTCCATTCTTTGTTGGATTCACCTTGGCAAAATCTCTTGGCTTGAACTTGGTAGCGAGTGCGGTGGTTTCATTGATCTTTGCGGTAATCTACTATGAACTTGAAGTGATTAAAACAATGAAAGTCGTCCCTGCTGGAGCAAATGACTTTGACGATGATGAGGAGGATATCTAAGATGGCTGATAAAGAAAATTTCAAAGAAAACGCTAACCAAAGCATTCCATCATTGGTATTATGGTCACTTGACCTGTTTCTCTCAAGAACACATGCAAACTTTTGGGTATTTGACTTCTATGCTTCCAATCGTAGAAGAAATGTATGATTCCAAAGAAGAACAAAAAGAAGCTATGCAAACCTATACTGCCTTCTTTAATACCGAACCACAACTGGGATCACTGGTTGTAGGGATTACAGCTGGTTTGGAAGAAGCGCGTGCCAATGGAGATGCAGTAGATGGCGAAACCATCAACGGGATGCGTGCTGGTCTGATGGGACCAATCGCCGGGATTGGTGACTCCTTGGTTGTTGGGACCTTAATCCCTGTGCTTCTCGGGATAGCCCTTGGTCTTTCTAAAGACGGAAACATTGCAGGAGCTCTCTTCTACATCGTCGTTTGGAACCTTTTGGTATACTTGGGAATGCGTTTCGCCTTCTTCAAAGGTTATCACTTAGGGGACAAGGCTGTAGAATTCCTTGTAGGACCAAAAGGACAAGCCCTTCGCAAAGCGATCAGTGTAGTCGGTGGTATGGTCATCGGTGCTGTAGCAGCGACTTGGGTCTCTGTTACAACAGCCCTCGAATTCAAAAATGCTGACGGAGAAGCCTTCCTTAAAATCCAAGAAAAGATTGATGGTGTTTATCCAGGTCTCTTAACTGCTACCTTTATCACTCTTTGCTGGTGGCTAATGGCGAAGAAGAAAGTTTCACCAAACAAGGTCATGCTTCTTTTGGTCATCATCGCCTTGGCTGGGGTAGCTCTTGGAATCTTTGATCCAGGTCTCAAATACTAAGAGAAAACTAGAAACAGTTTATTGCAACCAGAGCATTGAGAATGAAGTACGTGACCTCCTTTACGAATACTTCATTCTCAATTCTTATTGAAGGAGGCATTTATGCACACCAGACAAGAATTAATAAAGGGGTATGAGACGGAAATTCGCTACCAACGCCATATGTTGGAAAACTTGGGTCGCTGGTTTAGTGTGCTCTTTCTCCTGGCCAGTATTGGTGGACTGCTGATTTATTTCTTTCACAAAACTTCTCTACTATTTTTGATCTTAGGTAGCTTGATTGCCCTATTTGGGCTAGTAGGGATGTTGCTAGTGGGGTATGGGATGTATCGTGGTCGAGCCAACTTGCAAAAAGTCATCCAAGCTTACCAACAAAAGCTAAATTTAGTTGGCTAGAAATCGAAAGCACTTCGAGATTGAGGTGTTTTTTTCTTGACTATTTTTGACCAAGTGATACAATAGAAACATAAGTTAGCACTCGATGTCAAAGAGTGCTAAAATACAGGAATGGAGGAACGATATGTTAAAACCATTAGGAGACCGCGTGGTCTTGAGAGTAGAAGAAAAAGAACAAACAGTCGGTGGCTTTGTCATCGCAAAAGCAAGTCAAGCTGAAACCAAAACAGCAGAAGTCATCGCTGTAGGCGAGGGAGTTCGGACCCTCAGTGGTGAGTTGGTAGCACCAAGCGTCAAAGTCGGTGATACAGTCTTGGTGGAAAATCATGCAGGCGTTGAAGTGAAAGACGGCGATGAGAAGTACACGATTGTTGGGACTGCGAGTATTCTCGCCATTGTTGAAGCCTAAAGAATCAGAAAGGAGAAAGATCTATGTCAAAAGAAATTAAATTTTCATCAGATGCTCGTGCAGCCATGGTTCGTGGGGTGGATATCTTAGCAGATACCGTTAAGGTGACCTTGGGACCTAAAGGCCGCAATGTGGTTCTTGAAAAATCATTTGGGTCACCACTGATTACTAATGATGGGGTAACCATCGCCAAAGAAATCGAATTGGAAGACCATTTCGAAAATATGGGTGCCAAATTGGTATCAGAAGTGGCGTCTAAAACCAATGATATCGCTGGTGATGGGACAACGACTGCGACTGTCTTGACCCAAGCTATTGTCCGTGAGGGGATCAAGAACGTTACAGCAGGAGCGAATCCAATCGGTATCCGTCGTGGGATTGAAGCTGCGGTTGCGACTGCTGTTGAAGCCTTGAAAAATAACGCCATTCCAGTTGCCAATAAAGAAGCCATCGCCCAGGTTGCGGCTGTTTCTTCTCGCTCTGAAAAAGTCGGTGAGTACATCTCAGAAGCCATGGAAAAAGTGGGCAATGACGGGGTGATCACGATTGAAGAATCTCGTGGAATGGAAACAGAGTTGGAAGTCGTGGAAGGAATGCAGTTTGACCGTGGTTACCTCTCTCAATACATGGTCACTGATAATGAAAAAATGGTGGCAGACCTTGAAAATCCTTATATCTTGATCACCGATAAGAAGGTGTCAAATATCCAGGAAATCCTTCCATTGCTTGAAAATATCCTGCAAAGCAATCGTCCGCTCTTGATTATTGCGGATGATGTGGATGGAGAAGCCCTCCCAACGCTTGTCTTGAACAAGATTCGTGGAACTTTCAATGTCGTAGCTGTTAAGGCTCCAGGATTTGGGGATCGCCGTAAAGCCATGTTAGAAGACATCGCTATCTTGACAGGTGGAACTGTTATTACAGAAGATCTCGGTCTTGAGTTGAAAGATGCGACCATCGAGGCGCTCGGTCAAGCAAGTAAAGTGACAGTGGACAAAGATAGCACAGTCATCGTAGAAGGGGCAGGAAATCCTGAAGCTATTGCCAACCGTGTAGCGGTGATTAAATCACAAATTGAAACCACCACTTCAGAATTTGACCGTGAAAAATTGCAAGAACGCTTGGCTAAATTGTCTGGTGGTGTTGCGGTCATCAAGGTCGGAGCTGCAACCGAAACAGAATTGAAAGAAATGAAACTTCGTATCGAAGACGCCCTCAATGCGACACGCGCAGCGGTTGAAGAAGGAATTGTTGCAGGTGGTGGTACGGCCCTTGCTAACGTTATTTCTGCAGTTGTATCCCTTGAATTGGAAGGGGATGAAGCAACAGGACGCAATATCGTGCTTCGTGCCTTGGAAGAACCTGTACGCCAAATCGCTCACAATGCGGGTTACGAAGGTTCGATTGTTATTGATCGCCTAAAAAATGCTGAGCTTGGAACAGGGTTTAATGCTGCAACAGGTGAATGGGTCAACATGATTGAAGCAGGAATTATCGACCCAGTGAAGGTGAGCCGTTCAGCCCTTCAAAATGCGGCTTCTGTAGCGAGCCTGATCTTGACGACCGAAGCAGTGGTAGCCAACAAACCAGAACCAGCTCCAGCAGCACCAGCTATGGATCCAAGCATGATGGGTGGGATGATGTAACACGTTACAAATGATTGAGGCTTTGCCTCTAATCATTTGACGCCAACCACTATCAGGTGGCTTGGCTAAACGTCTTACTAGCTCAAAGGGAGGAAAGTATCGTTCCTCCCTTTTCACGTCGTAACCCCGTGGTCAATTTATTAGGTGGCTTTGTAGTTTACGGCAAGCACCATGGTGCCTTACCGAAGTGTCTTGCTAAGAAAACAAAGAAGGCAATATCGGCCTTCTTTATTTTCTGTCGTAACCTGTGTGCTTGATTGAGGCTTCGCCTCTAATTATTTGACGCCAACCACTATCAGGTGGCTTGGCTAAACGTCTTACTAGCTCAAAGGGAGGAAAGTATCGTTCCTCCCTTTTCACGTCGTAACCCCGTGATCAATTTATTAGGTGGCTTTGTAGTTTATGGCAAGCACTATTGTGCCTCGCCGAAGTGTCTTACTAAGAAAACAAAGAAGGCATTATCGGCCTTCTTTATTTTCTGTCGTAACCTGTGTGTTTGATTGAGGCTTCGCCTCTAATCATCTTACAAACTCAAAGGGAGGAAAAGGTGTTCTTTTCATCTTTATTTTAATGGGTTTCCATAAAATTTCACAATCTTAAAAAGGTTTCTGTTTTACTTATTTTCTTTTGTGTTTCAAAACATTGGAATGATAAAACAACATAGATATATTATTGTCGAGCGAAATGAGTTGTGCCTTTTTCTTTTATTTTTAATCTGATATCAATCAGAAGTGTTAAAAAGACAGCTCATTCACACTATGTTTATTTTACTCTTGGTAATTCTTCTGCTTCCTCTTTGCTATTAAAATGCAATACAAAATCCTTTGTCTTGTAACATTTTTAGTGTAAACTAATAGAAGTAGATAAAAAAAATCTACATCAGGGGCAAGGACAGGATTACTTCCCACATATTTGCCTTAAGACAATAAAAACTTGATCGAACAAAGCTGGATCTCTCAGGAGTTCCTAAAAAAACTTTTTATCGACCTTTTTTTCATATTAAAAAAATATTTTTTTGCCTGTCCCTTGCTAATTAGCTCCTCCAGAATTTTTTTCTGGGGAGAGTTTTTTTTTATTTCATAAACATTTCACATTTCTCCTCTATAATGAAAGCAACAAATGATGAAAGCGAGCCCAGTTGCTATCAATAAACTGGGGAGTCTTTCTTTTAGATGGAGGTAGGAGATGTTTCTCTTGCAACAGGCAATCGCCTATATTTCTCGAAAAAGAACGAGGAATCTGGTCCTCTTTCTGATTCTCCTCTTGATCCTCTCTTGCTTGTATTTCTGTTTTTCACTGATGCAAGTAGGGAGGAAGGCTGGAGGACCATATCAAGCAGTCGGCTGGGACCAGTTTTGCTCTGACCAGTAAACAGGGGAATGCTCCCTTTGCTCTGAAGGAAGCTGAAAAAGTGCAACAACTAGCTGGGGTAGGATCCATGGTCCCTCAATATGAAAGTCCCGTTCGCATTCTTGATAAAGAAGCGGTGACGGGACAGCAGTCGGTAGAGCGGGATGATCTGGGGCAGGAAGCCAAGCAAGCGCTAGGCGCTGTCTTTACCCAGAAGACAGACCAGCACCTGGATTTCCGCAGTGGCAGTTTCCAACTGGTGCAAGGCAAGCACTTATCCGACAAGGCTCGCGGCCAGATCTTGATCCACCAAGAGTTGGCTAAGAAGAACAAGCTAAAGGTTGGAGATTCCTTGACCTTATCCAGCTTTCAGATGGGAGAGACTCCTGCCAAAGAGCAAACCTTTAAAATCGTTGGGATTTTTTCAGGTAAGAAACAGGAAAAATTCACAGGGATGACCTCTGATCTGAGTGAAAACCAAGTCTACCTCCCTTATGAGGATGCGACTAAACTTCTAGGGCTCAGTCAGCAAGAAGTGACCCAGGTCACCTTTGGAGTCAAAGATCCTGAGAAAATCGATGCCCTCTTGAAGCAAGTTAAAAGCTTGGATCTAGATTGGCAGTCTCTGCGCGTGGTCGAAGATCGCAAGGCCTTTGACCAGATGAAGGAATCCTCTCAGACCTTAGAAGGCCTGGTACGGATCATGATGATCGTCCTCCTAGTGACTGGAGCCGGTGCCCTATCGCTCTTACTCAGTCTCTGGACACGGGAGCGGATCCATGAAATCGGGGTGCTCTTATCCATTGGGAAGAGCAAGGGCCGGATCTTTAGACAGTTCCTCTTGGAGGTGGTGCTGGTATCCTTACTAGCGGTGATCCCAGCCTTTCTCATCGGACGGATGGTCAGCCATCGTTTCTTAGAGCAGTTTGTCGGACAGACAGGTCAACAGCAGACCCTAGACTTGCTCAACCAAATCCCTCAAGGCCTTTCCTTAGGAATCGCCTATGCTAGCCTCTTGTGCTTGATCCTTCTGTCGCTCGGTGTAACGACCAGCATGATCTGGCGCAAGACCCCAAAAGAAATATTAACAAAAATGAGTTAAGGAGAAATGACACATATGTTAGAACTCAAGAATGTAGCCTATAGTTACCAAAGCTATAGTGAAGATATCCTCTCAAATGTGAACTATCAGTTCGAAAATGGGACATTTTACAGTATTATCGGTCAGTCAGGAACTGGGAAATCTACCCTCCTCTCTCTCTTGGCTGGTCTGGACAATCCCAAGAAGGGGCAGGTTCTCTTTGATGGGGAGGACATTCAGACCAAAGGGTCTAGCTACCACCGCAAGCACCATGTCTCCCTGGTCTTTCAGAATTACAATCTGATTGATTATTTGACGCCACTTGAAAATGTCCGCCTGGTCAACAAGCAGGCAGGGAAAGAGATTCTCTTGGAATTGGGATTGGATGAAACGCAAATCAAACGCAATGTTCTTCAATTGTCTGGAGGGCAGCAGCAACGGGTGGCGATTGCGCGTGCACTCGTTTCAGAAGCACCTGTCATCTTGGCTGATGAGCCGACGGGAAACCTAGATGAACAGACAGCAGGTGACATCATTGCGATTTTGAAGAAATTGGCCAAGGAGCGCCAAAAATGTGTCATCGTCGTCACTCACAGCAAGGAAGTGGCAGAGGCCTCCGATGTGGTCTTGGAATTGAGTCGTCGTAGCCTCGTTGAGAAGAGCAAGTAAGGAGGGAATGCTATGTTGCGAAATGCTTTTGCTTATATCACACGTAAATGGCCCAAGTCTCTCTTGCTCTTTGCCATTATTCTCCTCATGGGGACCTTGAGCTTGATCGGACTCTCCATGAAGGGTGCAACCCAAAAAGCTTCATCGGAAAGTCTGGGATCCATCACCAATAGCTTCTCCATGCAGATCAACCGCCGGACCAATCCGGGAACCCCTCGGGGAGCTGGGAATCTCAGAGGGGAAGATATCGAAAAAATCAGCCAGGTAGAGGGGATCACTTCCTCCATCAAGCGGATCAATGCCATCGCGGATATCCTAGACCACGAGATCATTGAGACTGAAGAAACCCTGCAAAATCAATCTCCAGAGCGGGCTAAGCACTTCAAGAATACCTTGATGGTGACAGGGGTCAATGACTCTTCAAAAGAAGATAAGTTTGTCTCTGGAGCCTACAAGCTGGTCCAAGGGGAGCACCTGACGGATAAGGACAAAAACCAAATCCTCATGCACGAAGATTTGGCGAAAAAGAATGGCCTCAAGGTAGGCGATAAGGTGCGCCTCAAGTCCAATCTCTATGATGCTGACAATGAAAAAGGGGCTAATGAAACCGTCGAAGTGACCATTAAAGGCTTGTTCTCAGGAAAAAACCAAGCTCCTCTAACTTACGCCCAAGAATTGTATGAAGATACCCTCATTTCTGACTTGGATACAGCTGCCAAACTCTATGGCAATACTGTCCAAACAGCTACCTATGAGGATGCGACCTTCTTTGCAAAAGGGGATCAGGATCTGGATAAATTGATCGAAAAAATCAAAGCCTTGGATATCCCATGGAATTACTTTGACTTGGTTAAGAGCTCTTCCAACTACCCAGCCTTGCAAAAATCCATCAGCAGCATGTTCCAAGTGGCGAACTACTTGTTTATCGGTAGTCTCATCTTTGCTAGCTTGCTTCTCACCCTTCTCCTTGTCTTGTGGCTCAATGCCCGTCGCAGAGAAGTGGGTATTTTGCTGGCTCTAGGGCTTTCTAAGGTACAGATTGCAGGACAATTCGTGACAGAATTGGTCATGATTTCCATTCCAGCCTTCCTCCTCTCCTATGGAGTCGCAGGTCTTCTTGCCAAAGCAGTAGGAGATACAGTGCTCAAAAACGTCACCAGTGGCATTGCCAAACAAATGGCTCAAGAATCCTCTGCCGCCAACCTTGGTGGAGGAGCTGAGGCGGAAAGCTTCAGTAAGACCCTGACAGATATCCATATGGACATCCAACCGAGCCAATTGTTGGTGATTGTTTTGGTCGGTGGGCTTCTCTTGATTCTGGTGTCCATCCTTTCTTCTCAATGGCTCTTGCATAAGAAACCAAAGGAACTCTTGGTGGATGTCGAATAAGAGATTGTTTCCTAAAATAGAAATAGGGTATAATAGGAGGTAGAAGTTTCTTAGATAAAGGAAAGTGTATGAAGATACTAATCGTAGAAGATGAAGTCCTGATTCGAGAAGGGATGAGCGACTATCTCATGGAATGTGGCTATGAGGTCTTTGAAGCAGGCGATGGGCAGGAGGCCCTGGACCTCTTTCACAGAGAAGCGCCAGATCTAGTCTTGTTGGACATCCAGCTTCCCATCCTCAATGGCTTGGAAGTCCTCAAGACCATTCGCAAGACCAGCTCAGTCCCTGTCCTCATGCTAACAGCCTTCCATGACGAGGACTATAAGTTGACAGCCTTTGGAGAGTTGGCAGATGGCTACCTGGAAAAACCCTTCTCCTTGTCCCTCTTGAAGGTCCGTATCGAAGCTATTTTTAAAAAGCTTCAGCCTTCACGGGTCTTCACCTATGGAGAGGCACGGGTGGATTTTGAGAGCTACACAGCCAGCCTAGCTGGGCAAGCTATTTCCATGAATGCCAAGGAGTTGGAAATCTTGGAATACTTGCTCCAGCATGAGGGCAAGGCCCGGACCCGCTCTCAGATCCTCGATGCCGTCTGGAAGGAGACGGAGGAGATTCCTTTTGACCGGGTGATCGATGTCTATATCAAGGAACTACGAAAAAAACTGGAGCTGGACTGTATCGTTACGGTACGCAATGTCGGCTATAAATTGGAGAGACCATGACCAAACGGAGTATCTTTGCAAAAATCTTTCTGATCACCTTTGCCCTTTTTAGTAGCTTAGTCATCCTTCTACATGCTTCGGTTTACTTTATTTTTCCATCGACCTATATCGAGTCCCAGCGCCAGACGATTTTGAAGAAATCACAGGCTCTGGCCAAGAGTTTCCAGGGCCAGGAAGAAGGGACCATTGAGTCGGTCATCGACCTTTATTCCAAGACCAATGATATCAAGGTGTCTATCAAAGGAAAACAAAAACAAAATGCCCTAGAGGTCAAGGATGACCTGCTCCTGAACCCTGATAGCCAGAATAATTCGCTGGTCATTGAAGAGCGAAAGATTCAGACCAAGGAAGGGAAAGACTTGACCTTGCAATTCTTAGCGACCGTCGATTCGCAAAAGGAAGCGCGGGACATCAGTCTGGGCTTTCTTCCCTATAGTCTCCTTGCTTCCTTTGTTCTGTCGTTGATTGCCTCCTATCTCTATGCCCGCATGATTTCTGCTCCGATCCTTGAGATCAAGCAGATGACCAAGCGGATGAAACGGCTGGATCGGACAGCCAGTCTTCCCATTCATTCGCAGGATGAGATTGGCGTTCTCAAGCAACAGATCAACGACCTCTATCACCATCTTTTAGAGGTGATCGACAATCTAGAGCAGCAGAAACAGGAAAATCTGAAGTTGGAGCAGATGAAAGTCGAATTTCTAAGAGGGGCTTCGCATGAGCTCAAGACTCCTCTGGCCAGCTTGAAGATTATCCTAGAAAATATGCGGGATAAGATTGGCCGCTACAAGGACCGGGACCGCTACCTGGCGGTCTCCCTCGATATTGTCGATGAGATGAACCAGATCGTCCTAGAAATCCTGTCCCTGTCCTCTGTCCAAGAATTGGCCGGAGACAAGGAATGGATCCAGCTGGATCAAGTTTTAGAGCAGATCCTCGACCAGTACAAGGTCTTGGCTCAATCCCGCTCGCTCACGATTGACAATCAGATCTCAGCTAAACCAGTCTATATGGACCCAGCGATTCTGAAATTGGTCCTCTCAAATGTCATCAGTAATGCCGTCAAGCATTCGGATGCGGGTGGAGAGATCCAGCTCCGTCTCGAAGAAGAAGGGACGCACTTGGCGATTGAAAATACCAGCCAGGAAATGGTAGAGACCGCCGAACTGCCAATGACCGCTAGCCGTCAGAAGAAGGAAGGCGGTCTGGGACTCTTCGTGGTCCAACACTTGCTAGACCATGAAGAACTGGCCTATCAATTTGATAAAACGGCTATGGGCTTGCGCTTCCGTATGGAACTGCCCAAAGATCCACAAGAATAAAAAGAGGCTGGGACAAAAGTCCTAGCCTCTCAATTCGTTGAATTCGATTTCGTCGTACCCACGACGCAGTGGTTGAGTGGGGCTGTACTACGCTGATGTCATCAGCGTAGTACAGTCCCACTCAACCACTGCGTCTTGCTGGACGACGAAATCGAATTCTAACGAATTACCGATTTCTGTCCCACTCTCTTGTATTTAATCAACCTTTTCTACCTTTAGCAATTGGCCGTGTTTTAATTCATAAATGGTATCCACATAGGTCAGGATGGAGCGGTCATGGGTCACCATGATGGCGCTCTTGTTTTTGGATTTGACTTCTTTCTGGATCAACTGGGCGATTTCTTGCCCTCGATCTGGGTCTAGGCTAGCCGTTGGTTCATCGGCCAAGATGACCTGTGGATTTCCGATGAAGGCCCGAGCAATGGCTGCACGTTGTTTTTGTCCACCGGACATCTGATTCGGATATTGGTGGTAACAAGCTTCGATGCCCAGATCTGCCAACAAGGCTTTGACCTCCTCTTGGCGTTTTTTCTTGTCCTTCTCCCCTTTTAATTTGGCCACCAGTTCTAACTGATCACCGATTTTCATATAGGAGAGGAGCTGGTGATCTTGAAAGATAAAGCCGAGCAATTCCAGGCGTTTTTGCGTCCACTGGCCTTGGTTGAGGCCGGTCAAGTCTTGGCCAGCGATAGAAATCCGCCCCTCGTCCGCTGATAAGAGTAAACCAGCGATAGCTAAGAGAGTGGATTTACCGGATCCTGAAGGGCCCAAGATCGCGACAAATTCGTTGGGTTCGACGCTTAAATTCAGCTGGTTGAGGACATGGTGCATCTGGCTACCATCGGCGTAGGATTTTCTGATATTTTCTAATGCGATAATGGCCATCTTATTCTCCATTTCCACCAATGACTTCGATTGGATCTACTTTTTTGATTTTGACAAGGGACAAGGCACCACACAAAATAGAGGTCAGGATAAAGCTAACCGAGATGGTGAGATTGTCTTTCAGGGTCATAAAGGAAGGGACGCTATTAGGTAAAAATGGTGCCATTATGGTTGCTAAGCCAAGTCCCAGCAACACTCCGATGAGGGAGATAATGGTGAGCTGGGATAGTTGGACATAGGTAATCTGGCTCATGGACATGCCAATAGCCTTCAAGACGCCGAACTGTTTCAACTTCTGCAGGGTCAAGATATAGAAGAAGACCCCAAGGATAGCAGAAGAAGCGAGTAAGAGCACCCACGTAATCATCCGTAGCGTCAGGTTTTGAGCCTTGTAGCCAGGGATTTTATCGATCACTTGCTTCTTATCCGCCACCATTAAGTTGCTGGCTAGATCGCTAGAAGGGATGTCTTTCTTAGTCACAAGGGTTTGGGCTTGCCATTGATAGCTTGGATCTGTCTTTTGCCGCATGCCTGTGTAGGTATCCGAGCTGATAAAACCAATCTCGCTGTAGCCGTATTTGGCATTTTTCGCGAAGGCCACGACCTTGAGTTTTTGCTTAGAAGTTTTGTCAATCACGTGATCGCCGACTTGGATCCCTTCATCCTCTTTGAAAGAACTGTCCAAAATGACCTCGTTTTTCTTTAGGTCGGAGATCTTGAGGTCTGTATCTTCCATGATTGGATTGAGGATTTCTTCTTCGTTGTGATCGGTCGCGAAGTAGGTGATATCCAGAGTATTGGAATCCTCTGTTTTTGAGACGGTTGCCCGCTGGATGGACAAGCCCGAATAGTCCATTCCCTCTATCTTTTGGACCTCATCTAAATCTTTCTCCGTAATGGTTGAGAAGGGGATAATCCCTTCTGAGTCCGTCGAAAGGATGTAGTGTAGCGACCCATAGTTATCGATTTGAGCTGATACCGAACGGCCCAGTCCATTTGTCAGACCGGACAAAAACACCACCATAAACATGAGGATGGTAATGAGAAGTTCAATCAGGATAAACTTCTTGGGTTGGTATTTAATTTCATTCCATGCGATTTTTCATATTCGTTCTCCTTTTACGGAGGTGCTCAAGTAGCACCTAAACATACTCTACCATCATACCACAAGTGGAGGGATAATATGGGGATGGTGTTTGGGGAAGGGGAAACGGATGTAAAAAAAGTGCGAGTTCAAAAATTTTCAGCCTGTATCACCTTGACAATTCTTGTTAAAACTTGTAGAATGCAAAGGTACTAAGAACCTTTTAAAAGTGGTTACTTGCTTTATTTATTATTCCAGTAGAAACTGTGTTAATTCCACAATTTACCATTATCAATTCCTTAGGTTTGGTCAATAATCGTCTTGCGGTTATTATTCCAGGATTGGCGAGTGTATTCAATATTTACTTATTTAGGAATTTCTTTATTGCAATTCCGGAAGGAATTCTCGAGTCTGCAAAGATGGATGGAGCAAGTATCGTTAGAATTTTCTTTAGAATTATGCTTCCAATGTCTAAATCTGCAGTTGCCACAGTTGGTGTTTTGTCATTTATGTCAAGTTGGAATGATTATATTTGACCATTGATGGTTTTGACAGATTCTTCTAAATTTTCAATGCAGGTTGCAATTACAACTACAACTATTAATACAACTCAACCAGTTTATATCAATCAGGTAATGGTTGTATTAACTATTTCAACGATTCCGTTAATTTTGGTCTATGTTATCGCTCAGAAATATATTGTTCAAGGTCTGGGTGGTTCCGGAACGGGAATAAAATAGGATATACTTATGATAAATAAAAAATTTACAGTAGAAAAAGCCAATCGTTTTATAGCAGAAAATAAACATCTGGTCAATACACAATATAAACCTGAGGACCACTTTTCAGCTGAGATTGGTTGGATCAATGATCCGAATGGATTTGTCTATTTTCGTGGAGAATACCATCTCTTCTATCAATTTTATCCTTATGATAGTGCTTGGGGGCCAATGCATTGGGGACATGCTAAAAGTAAGGACTTGGTGACTTGGGATCACTTGCCGGTTGCACTTGCACCTGACCAAGACTACGACCGCAACGGTTGCTTCTCAGGCTCAGCTATTGTCAAAGACGGTCGTCTCTGGCTCATGTATACTGGTCATATTGAGGAAGAAACTGGTGTCCGTCAAGTGCAAAATATGGCATTTTCAGACGATGGGATTCACTTTGAAAAGATTGACCAAAATCCAGTTGCGACAGGAGCAGACTTGCCAGATGAATTAATTGCCTCTGATTTCCGTGATCCAAAACTCTTTGAAAAAGAGGGACGCTATTATTCAGTAGTTGCTGCCAAACATAAAGATAGTGTGGGCTGTGTCGTTCTACTAGGGTCCGATAACCTAGTAGAGTGGCAGTTCGAATCCATCTTTTTAAAAGGAGTAGAACATCAAGGCTTTATGTGGGAATGTCCAGACTACTTCGAGTTAGATGGAAAAGACTGCATTATCATGTCACCAATGCGTTATCAACGTGAGGGTGATTCTTACCACAATATCAATTCTTCTGTTTTGGTAACAGGTAAAGTAGACTGGGAAGCTAAACAGTTCATTCCAGAAAAAGTAGAAGAAATCGACCATGGTCAAGATTTCTATGCACCACAATCATTAGAGGATGATCAAGGTCGTCGTATTATGATTGCATGGATGCAGACATGGGGTCGTACCCTTCCAACCCATGACCAAGGCCACAAGTGGGCATGTGCCATGACCTTACCGCGTGTACTTCGATTGAAGGATGGGAAGTTATTTCAAACTCCTATCAAGCATGGGGACCATCAGATTCAAATTGATGGTGATCAGCGTTATCGTTTGGGAAGCGATACAGATTATGTAGAGTTTGGTTATGATAGCACTGCCAAGCAAGTCTATATCGACCGTAGTCATCTGGCTCAGAAAATCCTCGGTGAAGAGGAAGAAGATACGAGCCGCCGCTATGTAGATGTAGAGGCTAAAGAATTGGAAGTATTTATTGATAAAAATTCCATCGAGATTTTTGTCAATCAAGGTGAAGCCAGCTTGACAGCAACCTATTACTTAACAGTGCCAGCTGAGCTAACCCGAATCGATTAAAAATTAAGTTATTTCTCCTAAAGAAAAAGTTCTCTTTCTATGAATGTGGAAAGAGATTTTTTTGTTTGAATGGATAGTAGAGAAAGGGTAGTGTAAAATAAGTTGTGTAAACACAAAAAGGAATAAATCCGTTATAGTAGAGTTGCAACACATTACTAGAAAGAGATTTATTCCTATGACTCGATTTACCACAGAATTGCTTAATTTCCTAGCTCAAAAGCAAGATATTGATGATATTTTTCGTTCTTCTCTTGAAACAGCTATGAATGCCTGCTTCAAGCAGAGCTATCAGCCTTTTTAGGGTATGAGCCCTATGAAAAAGTAGGCTATAATTCTGGGACTAGTCGTAATGGAACGTATTCATGGAAATTTGAAACCAAATATAGGAAAGTCATGGAAAGTCTGGAGAATCCGGATAATCTTTTAACTTTTTATCAGTTTCCCTACCAGATTTGGCACAGCCTTTATTCGACAAACCTCATTGAGTCTCTTAACAAAGAAATCAAACGTCAAACGAAAAAGAAGGTTTTTTTTCCTAACGAGGAGGCTCTGGACCGTTACCTAGTATTATAATTTCAAGCAAAGTCAGCGAATCCGTAAAGGGTTTGGCCAATGTTCTGACACACTTGAAAGCTTATTTGATTAAAACTTCATAACTCTACTAGAGTTTTTACACATAATTATTGACAGTATTTTTCCTTTCTGAGATAATAAAACGTCAGGAGGTATTATATGTCTAAACAAAAAATTAATCGCTTTGTCGGATCTATTGGAGCTTTTATTGGGATTCTTGTCTTTATTGCATATATTCCACAAATTATCGCTAACTTACAAGGAGAAAGCTCAACCATTCCAACCACTATTCGCATCAGTTTCTTGTTTAATTTGGGTAATCTATGGTTGGACAAAAGAACCTAAAAAAGATTGGATTCTCATCATTCCCAATGCAGCGGGAGTGATATTAGGTGGTTTAACTTTTATTACTTCTTTATAAAAATTATATAAACAAAACCAGCAACTTCATAAAAAAGTTGCTGGTTTTGTTCTGCCTATTGCATGAATTTGTAAGAATTTTTCATATTGAAAGTAATCAAAAATATTGAAATATAGCTGATTTTCGGGAGGTGCTTTTAGGTAATTTCAATGAAATGATTTAAAAATGGGGCAAATCAGTTATAGACAAGCAAAAAAGCCTTGTAAATCAAGGCTTTTTCCTGTTAATTTAGATGCCCCCTGCAGGGCTCGAACCTGCGACCCATAGATTAAGAGTCTACTGCTCTACCAACTGAGCTAAGGAGGCAAAAAAAGCTGTATTGGTGCCGAAACTTCACGGTTTGTATTGAACCCGCGCAATTAAGCAGGTGGGCAACTTGCTCTAACTGAAGCTGCTTCCGCGTGATACGGCCTGCATGCTGTTAGAAGTCCTTTGTTTCCCTAATAATACAAAAAATAGTCGGTCAACACTTAAGTGTGAAGTCGTACACCACAGCGTTTCTATATGTATATGATACCATATTTCAAAAAAATTTCAAGAGAAAATCTCAATTTTTTGGAACCGATATCACCTTTTCTTGAGTTGATCAATCTTCTCTTTTGTCGTCCCTAGAGCTCTCTCGTATTTGCCATTTTCATTAGGAGTGAAATAGGAGACACCCTTAAGCTTGTCTGGTAGGTAGTCCTGTTGGACCCAATTACCAGGATAATTGGGGGGGTATTTGTAATCTTGGGCATTCCCCAAGGTCTTGCTTCCGGCATAGTGGCCATCCCGTAAATGGCGAGGGATGGGAAGGTTGCCCGACTTCCGGAGGTCAGCCAAGGCCTTGTCCATGGCGACGTAAGCCGAGTTGGACTTGGGTGAAAGGGCCAGATCAATGACGATGTTGGCGATGAGGATGCGGGCTTCGGGGAAGCCGATCCGCTCCGCTGCTTGGAGAGCTGTCACCGTATGGATCTGCGCATCTGGATTGGCCAGGCCGATATCTTCGTAGGCAATGACCGTCAAGCGACGAGCTAAGCTGGGTAGATCACCGGCTTCAATCAAACGTGCGGCATAGTGGAGACTAGCATCAACATCGGATCCGCGGATGGATTTTTGAAGAGCAGAGAGGACGTCGTAGTGGCCGTCTCCATCTTTGTCCATGGTGATGTAGCTGCGCTGGAGGCTGTTTTCCATGATGTCGAGACTGATGTGGCGAACGCCATCCTCCCCTTCCTTGGTAGAGAGGACGGCTAAATCGAGAGAGTTATAGGCAGAACGCAGGTCTCCATTGGTCGAAGTGGCGATGAAATCCAAGGCATCCTCGTCGAGGGTTACAGGAAAGTCAAAGCCCCGCTCAGAGTCGCTAAGAGCCAACTGGATAGCCTCTTTGACCTGCTCATTGGTCAAGGGTTCCAACTCAAAAATCTGTACCCGACTGCGAATGGCAGGCGTCACGGAGAAGAAAGGATTCTCAGTCGTTGCGCCGATCATGATGACCAGACCGCTTTCGAGCAAAGGCAGGGAGAAAAATCTTGTTTGGTCTTATCGAGGCGATGGATCTCATCCAAAAGCAGGACTAAGCCACCTGAAAACTTGGCTTCCTCTGCGATCTCTTGCAGGCGTTTTTTGCTGTCGACGGTTGCATTGAAGGTCCGAAAGGCATACTTAGTCGTACCCGCGATGGCAGAAGCAATACTGGTCTTGCCAATCCCTGGTGGGCCAAAGAGAATCATGGACGAGAGACGATTGGCCTCCACCATGCGGCGGATGATTTTCCCTGGTCCGACCAGGTGTTCTTGTCCGATGACCTGATCGATGGTTTTGGGACGCATGCGCAGGGCGAGATTGTCCGGCATGAGGGTCTCCTTTCTAGCTTTGTCTCCTTTAAAAGAGGCAGTTTTTATGGTAAGATTGTAGTAACTATTGTATCATATTCCGCTCTAAGAGTGGGAAATTAGAAAGAGGACACGATGTCTAAATATGGATTTTTGGATGTTTTAGAAGAGGAAATGGAAAAGGTCTTTCCCTTTGACTTTGAGATCAATTGGGATAAGAAAAATCATGCGGTAGAAGTGGCTTTTCTCTTGGAAGCACAGAATACGGGAGGGGTTGCCTTGGTCGATGAGTCGGGGGAAGAGTCTGACGAAGATATCTTCTTTGAAGAAGCTGTTATCTTCTACAATCCAGCAAAGTCGCATGTGGAAGATGATGCCTATTTAACGGCGATTCCTTATGAACCGAAAAAAGGCTTGTCTCGGGAGTTTCTAGCTTACTTTGCGACCTTCCTCAAAGATACAGCCGAGCTGGCCTTGGATGACCTCATGGATTTCTTAGCAGACGAAGAAGCAGAGAGCTTTGAGATTGTCTGGAACCAAGAAGTCTTTGAAGAAGGGAAAGTTGGTCTAGAAGAAAGCACCTTTTACCCTTATCCGAGATATTAGAAACGAGTGGGAGAGTTTATGAAAAAAATAGGGACCTACCTGGTTTACGGTCTATCGTTTCTTCTCTTGATGGCTGCTTTTTCCTTGGGGACGATCGCCTTTACGGAGTTAGGTTTTCAACTGGTTTTTGTACCAGGCTATCTCTTCACTTTTTCTAGCATGTATCTCATTTTCATTCTCCATGAACTGGGACATGCTTTTTGTGGTTATCTGACAGGCTATCGGCTCGTCGCTTTAGGCTTGGGAAATTTTCTCCTGACTAAAAAAGCAGGGAAGTTTCGTCTTAGCCACACGGCAGTTCTGAAAAATGTCGGTGCCCAGTATATTGGACTAAAAGAGGATGAAAGTGACCAACGAATGATCCTGATGCTTTCCGGTGGGATATTGGTTCATTTGACTTTGCTTATCGTATCCATCCTCTTTGGAGTTCTAACACAGAGTTGGTATTTTGCAGGCACTTGGATTTGTCTTAATCTCTCCTTCATTTTGGCCAATGCTCTCCCCCTTGGGATTACAGATGGAGCTAAAATTTTAGAATTGATTCACCATCCTGAAAATGTGGTCTATGCTTATCTCGGACTCCGCCATTCTGCTCAGACCCTGCTAGCACCAGAAGATTACGATCTAAAGAGATTTTGTTAGACCTGTTCCTGAGGAGGCGCAAGGAGGCTTTGTGGAGGGGGTCTTAGCCCTTCAGGGAGAAGTCTTGATTCTAGAGGGCAATCGCGAGGCGGCTAAAGAGCACTTTCAGTCTTTACTGGAGAGGGCAGATAATCCGATGATTCAAACGGCCGCCCAGTTGTCCCTACTGCATATCGCCTTGTTGGAAGGAGATCATGAAAAAGCAGAGGAATACGCGACCATTCGACGAGTCAAGTCTTTTTTGTCGATGAAATTGGCCAATATACAGGCGGTCCAAGCTTGGTATCAATTTACCGTCAAGAAGGATTTGGCCCAGACCCACAAGGCGATCAAGATTGCCAGACAGAAGATGGATGTGAGTCGCATGTTGCGGGATGAGAAAAGCCTATTACCAGCAGTGGTTAGATGAGTTGGAACAAGCAATACAGGTAGAACAGACTCAGGTGAGCTGAGAAAAAGGAAAGAGAGCTGTACGATGCTTCAGATATTTAAGCGGTTATTTAGTAAAAAAATCCCAAAAAAACTCAAGAGCGTGAGTCGATCCTTCCTCGCAAATCGCTTTTGCGGACCTAGATTTCGAGCGAGTATTGAAGTCTGGAACTCGTCGACCGTGTTGATGAGGTGGGTCACTGTGTTGAGGATGGTGAAATCACACTATTTGACTTTTCGATAGACTTTGCAGAATTTGAGTTCATAGGTGCTTTCAAAATTGAGGAGGAAGACCAGTTTCAGCAACTATTAGCTCGTTTAAATAGTATTGACAATGCCATTCAGTCTTGTTTGGAAAGTGAGATGCAGCAACCCATCCCTCAGTTTGCCAAGGATCTGGGCTATACTCAGAAGAGGTGGGAGAAAACTTTTTACTTCCATCCTTGGATATTAAGTTTTGAGGAAAATCCGCCTAATCTTCGCTATGTTGCAGATTATGTAAATGATGAGTTTACGGTTTATTTTGCTAAAAAACATGGCAGATGGCAGGCGTACTGGGATGCAGAGTGCCAAAAGGTGATTGAAGAAAGCTAGCTAAGGGTTTTCTATAGAGTAGTAGTTATGATAAGAAAAGGTCATCATCATGGAATTATTGGATAAACACTTGGATTTTACGGGTTGTAAAATTACCCTCTTTTGTGGAGATAAGCTACTGACCATCTTGCGTGATGACAAGGAAAAATATCCCTTGGCCTAATCTGTGGGAGTTGCCAGGTGGTGGTCGTGAAGGGAACGAGAGTCCTTTTGAGTGTGTAGCGCGTGAAGTCTATGAAGAGTTGAGCATCCAACTATTGAAAGATGACATAGTTTGGTCTTGGATCTACCCCAGCATGTTAGATGAGAACAGAAACTCCGTCTTTTTTTAGTTGGGAAATTGACACAGGAACAGTTTAATAGTATTGTCTTTGGAGACGAGGGACAGGGCTATAAGTTAGTGAGACTTGAAGAGTTTTTGGCGTCAGATTGGGTCGTTCCCCAATTACAAGAACGAGTGCGCGATTATGTGGAGGAAAGTTTATGATAAGACTTGGGAAAGCAGGAGCAGAGGATTTAGAAACCATTATTGCCATTCAAAGAGCCAGTTTTAAGGCAGTCTATGACAAATACAAAGATGAATATGATCCCTATCTGGAGGACCGTGAACGAATTAAGTGGAAACTAGTCGAGCGTCCCAATAGCTATTACTACTTTGTGAAAGAAAACGAAGAGAAGATTGGTTTTTTACGAATTCAGACCAATGAAGAGTTAACAAATGCTTGGTTGGGAACAGCGGCGATTTTACCTCCCTATCAAGGAAAAGGGTATGGATCTAAAGGTTTAAGCTTGCTGGAAAAAGAATTTCCAACCATCACACAATGGGATTTGTGTACGGTGTTACAGGATGCAGGCATGGTCGCGTTCTACGAGAAGAATGGCTACCATCAAACCCATATCGAGCCTGAAAAAGAAGGTATGGATATGGTCTACATGAAAAAATTGATAGAGAAATAGAAAGGATGGTTCAGTTACATTTCTAAACTGAACCCGCCCTAAACACTGTGCCAAAAAGATAAACTTCTCTTAGACACAAACGTCTTCAGAGAGTTTCCTATTTTGGCTTTGTGTTTTACTGAGCTTAGTATCTTAATGATGGAAACATGGCAAGAGTTAAAAGTTACAGTCAAGCGTGAGGGAGAGGAATTAGTTTCCAATCTCTTGATTGAGTTAGGTGCCCAAGGGGTAGCAATTGAAGATAGCATGGACTATGTTGGAAATGTGGACCGCTTCGGTGAGATTTTCCCTGAAATCGAGCAACAAGAAGAAATTGTGGTGACAGCCTACTATCCGGATACGGTTGATGTGGTAGCGGTTGAAGCGGATTTGCAGGCTCGTTTAGCAGAATTGACAGACTTTATGGATCTAGGAGAGGTCAAGATGGGAACGACTGCCTTGGCTGAGGAAGATTGGGCGGACAACTGGAAGAAATACTATGAACCTGCTCGTATCACTCATGATTTGACCATTGTGCCATCATGGACGGACTATGAAGCAACAGCGGGAGAAAAGATTATCAAGCTAGATCCAGGGATGGCCTTTGGGACAGGAACCCACCCGACGACTAAGATGAGTCTTTTTGCCTTGGAGCAGGTTCTTCGTGGTGGCGAAACAGTGTTAGATGTAGGGACTGGTTCAGGGGTTCTTTCCATTGCTAGCTCGCTTCTAGGTGCTAAGGAAATCTTCGCCTATGACCTGGATGATGTAGCGGTTCGAGTCGCTCAAGAAAATATTGAGCTCAATCCTGGCATGGAAAATATCCATGTAGCCCCAGGTGATTTGCTCAAAGGTGTGGAGATTGAGGCAGATGTTATCGTGGCCAATATCTTGGCGGATATCCTCATTCATCTGACGGATGATGCTTATCGCTTGGTCAAGGATGAAGGCTATCTCATCATGAGTGGGATTATTAAGGACAAGTGGGACATGGTCCGTGAGTCGGCTGAGTCAGCTGGATTTTTCCTTGAAACCCACATGATTCAAGGGGAATGGAATGCCTGTGTCTTCAAAAAAACTAAGGATATCTCTGGTGTGATTGGAGGCTAGCATGCAACAGTATTTTGTAAAAGGTTTGGCTAGCTCACCTGTCACGATTGAGGATAAGGAAACAAGCAAGCACATGTTTCAGGTCATGCGCTTGAAAGAAGATGACCAGGTGACCCTAGTCTTTGATGATGGGATCAAGCGTTTGGCGCGCGTGGTCAATGTGGAGGCTCGTCAGTTGGAGCTAATCAAAGAATTAGCTGACAATGTGGAACTGCCAGTCCAAGTGACCATCGCATCAGGCTTTCCCAAGGGAGATAAACTCGAGTTTATCACTCAAAAGGTGACGGAACTGGGTGCTAGTCAAATTTGGGCCTTTCCTGCCGATTGGTCAGTTGCCAAGTGGGATGGCAAGAAATTGGTCAAAAAGGTTGAAAAACTAGAAAAAATCGCCCTTGGAGCAGCAGAGCAAAGCAAGCGGAATCTTGTTCCAAGCATTACCCTTTTTGAGAAAAAGGCAGACTTTCTAGCCCAACTCGACCAGTTTGACCGCATCGTGGTGGCCTATGAAGAGTCGGCCAAAGAAGGCGAAAGCTCTGCTCTTGTACAAGCTGTAAGTGGTCTTAAAAAAGGGAGCAAGGTTCTCTTTATCTTTGGTCCAGAAGGTGGTCTTTCACCTGCTGAAATTGAAAGTTTTGAAGCTAAAGGAGCAGTCCTTGCAGGCCTTGGCCCTCGGATTCTCCGTGCAGAAACCGCCCCACTCTATGCCCTTAGCGCAGTGAGTGTTGTTACAGAATTAATGAAAAACGCGTGAAGGTAGATCTTCACGCGTTTCTTCTATATCTTATTTTGTCCAGAATTTATTCGTTTTCTTATTTTTTATATATTACAAATTAATGGATTTTTTATAAAAAATGGAGTATTTGTATAAAAAGGGAGCCTACGTTCGGGCTTTCTGGCTGATAGTGCTGGAAAGCTCCTCAAATAGCATGAAAGTCAATCGGACTAGTTTTCATATAGAGCTAAAAGTGATAGAATAGAAGGCAAGAAAGTGGAGAAAACTAGATGCCGAAAGAAGAACCTTTAACAGGGGGCCAGGTTATTGCCCTTACCAAAAAATACTTGTCGGGAGAGGATGTTGCATTTGTAGAAAAAGCTCTCCTTTATGCAGTCGACTGCCATAGTGGGCAATTCCGTAAATCAGGTGAACCCTATATCATCCACCCTATTCAAGTTGCCGGCATTTTGGCAAAATTGAAGTTGGATGCTGTGACGGTTGCCTGTGGTTTTTTGCACGACGTTGTCGAGGATACAAACGCGACCCTAGATGATCTAGAACGCGAATTTGGACATGATGTCCGAGTGATTGTTGATGGAGTGACCAAGCTCGGGAAGGTCAAATACAAGTCCCATGAAGAGCAGTTGGCAGAGAACCACCGCAAGATGCTCATGGCCATGTCTCAGGATATCCGTGTCATCTTGGTCAAGCTAGCAGACCGCTTGCACAACATGCGGACTTTGAAGCATTTACGCAAGGACAAGCAAGAACGGATTTCCCAGGAAACCATGGAAATCTATGCACCGCTAGCCCACCGTCTCGGGATTTCCAGCGTCAAGTGGGAATTGGAAGATCTATCCTTCCGTTATCTGAATGAAGTCGAGTTCTATAAAATTTCCCATATGATGAAGGAGAAGCGTCGCGAGCGGGAAGCCTTGGTAGAAGAAGTTGTCCAAAAGATTGAGTCCTATGCGGCAGAACGCCACCTCTATGGGAAATCTATGGTCGTCCTAAGCATATCTACTCCATCTACCGCAAGATGCAGGATAAGAAGAAGCGCTTTGATGAAATCTATGATTTGATTGCCATTCGCTGTATCCTGGAGTCACCGAGCGATGTCTATGCTATGCTGGGCTATATTCACGAGCTCTGGAAGCCCATGCCAGGCCGTTTCAAGGACTACATCGCCAATCGGAAGGCAAATGGTTACCAGTCCATCCATACCACTGTTTACGGTCCAAAAGGTCCCATCGAGTTCCAGATCCGTACCAAGGAAATGCACGAGGTTGCTGAGTACGGGGTTGCGGCACACTGGGCCTATAAGAAAGGGATCAAGGGCCAAGTCAATAGCAAAGAATCGGCTATTGGGATGAACTGGATCAAGGAGATGATGGAACTCCAAGACCAGGCGGATGATGCCAAGGAATTTGTTGATACTGTCAAAGAAAACTATCTAGCCGAAGAGATTTATGTCTTTACCCCAGATGGAGCAGTTCGTTCTCTTCCAAAGGATTCTGGACCGATTGACTTTGCCTATGAGATTCATACCAAGATCGGGGAAAAAGCGACTGGTGCCAAGGTTAATGGCCGTATGGTTCCTTTGACTACCAAGCTGAAAACGGGTGACCAGGTTGAAATCATCACCAATCCAAATTCATTTGGACCAAGTCGTGACTGGCTCAATATCGTCAAGACCAGCAAGGCCCGCAATAAGATCCGCCAATTCTTTAAGAACCAAGACAAGGAACTCTCGATCAACCGTGGACGAGAGTTGCTCATGGCCCAATTCCATGAGCATGATATGATTGCCAACAAGTTCATGGATAAGAAGCACATGGACAAGGTCTTGCAAAAGACCAGCTACAAGACCGAAGAGGCCTTGTTTGCGGCCATCGGTTTTGGAGAAATCGGAGCCATCTCTGTCTTTAATCGTTTGACGGAGGAAGAGCGTCGAGAAGAGGAAAAGGCCAAGGCGCGTGCAGAAGCTGAGGAGCTGGTCAAAGGCGGCGAAGTCAAGGTTGAAAACAAAAAAGACACCCTCAAGGTCCGCCATGAAGGTGGCGTGGTCATCCAAGGGGCTTCTGGTCTCTTGATCCGGATTGCTAAGTGTTGCAATCCCGTCCCAGGAGATACAATTGTCGGTTACATTACCAAAGGACGTGGGGTTGCCATTCACCGTCAAGACTGTATGAACCTGCGGGCCCAAGACAACTACGAGCAACGCTTGATCGACGTCGAGTGGGAAGACAATAACACGACCAAGGATTACATCGCCCATATCGATATCTACGGCCTCAACCGTGCAGGCCTTCTCAATGATGTCCTTCAAGTCCTCTCCAACACGGCTAAGATGATCTCAACTGTCAATGCCCAACCAACCAAAGATATGAAATTTGCCAATATCCACATTTCCTTCGGGATTCCAAACCTGTCTATGTTGACAACGGTTGTGGATAAGATTAAGAGTGTGCCGGAGGTGTACTCTGTTAAGCGTACCAACGGCTAGTCGGCTGCTCAGTTATCTTTTATTGCTTCGTTAGCTCGCCTCGCCGTACTTCAGTACTGTCTACGTCTCGCTGCCTTGCCCTAAAAGCAACTGAACAGCCTTTGGTTTTCGGATAGTCTGCCTGCGTCTCGCTGCCTTGCTCTAAAAGTAACTGAATAGCCCCTGTTTTTCAAAATAGTTGCCTGCTTTTCATCGCCTTGTTTGAAGTTGATGTTCTTTGAAGCATAGTGGTGAGCCCAATAGATTGTATAAATAGGATAATAAGATGAAATTAGTGATTCAACGGGTCAAAAGGGCCTCGGTTTCTATTGACGGTCAAGTTTATAGTCAGATTCAAGAAGGACTTCTTCTCTTGGTGGGAGTGGGTCCTGAGGATGACCAAAAGGACCTGGAATACGCAGTACGAAAGGTCACGCAAATGCGAATTTTCTCGGATGAAGATGGGAAGATGAATTTATCTGTTAAGGATATTCAAGGAGAAATCCTCTCGATATCTCAATTTACCCTCTTTGCCCAGACAAAAAAAGGCAATCGTCCAGCCTTTATTGGGGCGGCCAATCCAGAGATGGCCAGCCAGCTCTATGATGATTTTAATGATTTGTTGGAAACGGAAGTCCCTGTCAAACGAGGGGTCTTCGCTGCAGATATGGCAATCGAACTCATCAATGATGGGCCAGTGACCATCATCCTCGATACGAAAAATCCATAGAAAAACATGCTCTTCATCAAAGGGCATGTTTTTCTATGTAAAGTTGTTGGGCAATCAGGTGATTGATCTGGATGTCTTGGTCTTTGATCTGGAGCTGATAGAGGCCAGTGTAATCGTCGTAGCCTTTGAAGAGAATGTCATCTCCAATGGTCAGCTGGATCTGGTCTAAAAAATTCAGCAATTCAAAGCTATCCTGGACTCTTCGCAAACGAAAGATTCCCGGTTCGCTGACATCACTCAAACGGTCCTGGTAAGCCTCGATGAGAAGTTTTCCTTTCGGTGGAATGGTTCCTCCGTGGGGGCAGGTCTTAGGATTGTCTAACATCTGGTCAAGTTTATCGATAAAGCGGTCGGAGACAGTATGTTCGAGCACTTCAGCTTCTTCATGGACTTCTTCGGTCGTATAGCCCAGTTTTTTTGAGCAAGAACACTTCGATCAAGCGGTGCTTGCGAAAGAGATCAGAAAACCGTTTGGAGGCCGAGCTCGGTAAGCAGATAGCCGTGGGTCTTGTCCTTGATGAGGAGATTCTCCGAGATCATGCGTTTGACCATCTCAGTCACGGCTGGAGGCGAAACCTGCATCCGAGTACCAATCTCTTTGTTACTAATTTTTTTTCATGTTGCGTGCCGATTTCATAGATGCACTTGAGGTAATCTTCTTTATTTGGTGTCATAGGGTCCTCTTTTCTTCGCTTCATCTAGTATATCAAAAAAAGCGTAAAATAGGCTTGGCCAGTGGATAGGGAATTGTCTGGGAGGGAGAAAGATGATAGTATAGAAGCATAAACCAAGAGCAATGTGGAAAGGAGGGTGCAAATGCGGCGACAGGAATTGGAAAAAAACTGGGTTGGACGACCAGAGGTCTCAGCTACTTAGAAAAAAACGACTGCAGTCTTGCGAAGATGAAGCAAGAAGGCAAGACTGTTACCGCTCTGTCTTTGTCTTTGCCAGCCCTCTTTTTCCAAGAGATGTGGCAGAGAGAACTGCAAGGGTTGACGGCAGGTCGTGCCCAGGCCCTCTTAAGAGGGATCATGCACCTCTGTCTCATGCCACGGGATTTATCAGGGGACCTGTGAGGAGGCTGCCTTCTTATTGAAGCGGTTCTGGCCAGATTGCCCCCTCATTCATCTTTTTGGTCCTCTTTTTTTCAAGAGTGGTCCAAGTAGCTTTTTGCTCAGGAACCATTAGCTAGCAAAGAGGGAGACCAGCTCTTAAAACGCCAGATCCACCAGTTCCGATACCTGCTCTCTGCCTACCAGGCCCAGTGGATTCGGGAGAATTATGCCAGAGCGGGGCAGACTGATGAAGAGGCGCTACAAGCTTACTTGCAGGAGACAAAAGGGATCAAAATCGATGCTTATGCGGCAGCTCGTCTCCATAATAAGGTCTATGTAGATCAAGACGGCCAACTCGCCTTCCCATCTCGTGCTCAGGCCCAGTTGAATTTTAAGATCTTACTCAACTTTCATACAGAGTATATCCTGGATCAGGGTGGCCAGTTTCTCAACGAAGTGGATCCGAATCAGATTTCTGAAAATGGCATTGTCAATGGAGCCAGTTTCAACTGTAAGCAGCCAGAGGCCATGCCCATAAGGACTTGGATATCGATCCCGTCAAACCGTGGGATCCAGCTTTTCGCAAGAAGGTTCTCTATCAGCAAGGTGTTCGCTATCTAGCCCCGAAGAATGACCGCGGAGAGCAGGGCTATTGGAGTCGGAAGGGAACCTTTGCACAAGGAGGCAAGAGCTACAAGCAACAGGTAGCACGGCGCGTGCGGAGTTTCCTCAGAGGCATCCCACGCTTACGTTGGCGAGTCCTCCTCCAGAATGGACTCCATCGGATTTTATAGTAGTCCTCTTTCGGATTGAAGACAAAGGCCTCTTAGAAGCTCACCTAAGGAAAGTCTCTGAACAGATTTTGTAGATATAGAAAAGAGGTCACAGACCTCTTTTTCGTTTAATCAAGTGCTTTGACGGCTTCGATTGCAGCCTCGTAATTGGGCTCACTGTTGATGTTGTCGAGGTATTCAACGTAAGTGACCTTGTTATCCGCATCTAAGACCAAGACAGCGCGCGCGAGCAAGTGCCATTCATTGATCAAGAGGCCGTAGGATTTTCCGAAGGAATGGTCGAAGTAGTCTGAAAGCATGATGGCATTTTCGATCCCTTCTGCAGCACACCATTTGCCTTGGGCGAAAGGAAGATCGACAGAGACGGTTAAGACCACAGTATCTTCCAGGTCAGATAAGGCTTGGTTGAAGTGACGTGTTTGAGTGGAACAGATACCTGTGTCAATGGATGGGATCACGCTGAGGACTTTTTTCTTGCCAGCAAAATCAGCCAAAGATTTTTTCTCCAAGTTAGGGGTGGTCAGTGAAAAGTCGTGAGCAGTATCGCCAACTTGAAGTTGAGAGCCGGTAAAGGTAACAGGGTTTCCTAAAAAAATGTTGTCATAGTAAAGACTCCTTTTTTTCTTTTCATTGTACATCAATGAAAGAGGAGAACCACTCATTTGACTGGAAAAATCATTTCGAGCCAGGAACCTTATTTGTTCAAACCTTCTGCGATTTTTCTCTAAATTCCATTTCATCATGCTGTAGTAGCTGTCGCCTTCTTCCCCTTCTTTGGCAATCGAGGTCAGTGAAGATTTTTTTGCAAAGATAGGGATATTGGTATCCTTAGACACAGTTTTTCATAGGTCGTTCATCGACACTGGATTCGACAAAGAGGGACGGTACTTTGGTTTGACGCAATTTCTCTACCAGCGTTTTTGATTTGTTCAGGGTGTCCCTTCTTCTTCCGTATTGATTTCCCAGATATAGGCAGATGGGACGCCGTAGGCTTTGGAGAAGTACTTGAAGCAGCCTTCGCTGGTCACGATCATCTTCTTATCCTCTGGGATGTTCTTGAATGCTTGCTTGGCTTCTTGGTCTAGCTTACTGAGTTTTTCAGTATAGGCTGCTAGATTTTTTTCGTAGAAGTCCTTGTTTTTTTGGATCTTTGGCGATCAATTGTTTGGCAATGTTTTTTTAGCGTAGATGATTCCATTTTTCGAGATTGAGCCAAGCGTGAGGGTCTTCTTTTTCCAGCTTGGTTTTGGCCTTCCAGGTAGATGACCTCTACGCCATCGCTGGCAGCGAAATAATCCTTGTTTTCTACTTTATTGGCATTTTTGACCAATTTAGTAAACCAAGCATTGCCACCCGTTTCGAGGTTGATTCCATTGTAGAAGATCAGGTCTGCTTGTGAAGTTTTTTTGACATCTTCTGGGAGTGGTTCGTACTCGTGGGGGTCTTGACCGACAGGGACAATACTGTGTAGCTCGATTTTATCCCCCGCGATATTTTTGGTCATATCTGCGAGAATGGAGTTGGTGGTAACCACCTTCAATTTATCGGATGAGGACTTGGAAGAAGAGTCTTTGCTACAGGCCAACAGACCAAATAAGAGGGGCCACAAAGAGGGCGAGGACAGAAGCGATTTTTTTCATGTGTTTCTCCTTTAATGAGGCGAAAAGAGTGTGCTTGTTCTTTCTCTGCTTAGGAGCGATAAAGAAGCTGATGAGAAAGAATATTGCAGAAGTGAGGACAATACAAGACCCAACGGCGATGTTGAAGCTATAGCCAATAAAGAGTCCCAGGATGGATGCAAGAGCACCTAATCCCGATGAGAGGAGCATCATGGACCAGAGGCTATTGGCATAGAGATAGGCTGTCGCAGCGGGTGTGATGAGCATGGCGACGATGAGAATGGTCCCGACACTCTGCATAGCAGTGACAGAAACCAAGGTCAAGAGCACCATGAGGAGGTAGTGATAGACCTTGACCCGGACGCCCATGGATTGAGCCAGAACAGGATCAAAAGATGTGAGCAGTAAGGGACGAAAGAGCAGGCAAATCACCAGTAAGACCGCCACCCCAACACCGATGGTCATCCACATATCCTGGTCTTGCACGGCCAAAATATTCCCAAAGAGGATGTGGAAGAGGTCGGTGGAACTTTTAGCGACTCCGATCAGAATGACTCCTAAGGCGAGGAAAGAAGAAAAGGTAATCCCAATCGCAGTGTCGCTCTTGATGATGGAGTTGCTCTTGATATAGGTGATCAGGATGGAAGCTAAAAGCCCGAAGGCAATGGCGCCAATAAAGAAATTGATGCCCAGGATAAAGGAAAGGGCCACACCTGGAAGGACCGCGTGTGAGATGGCATCTCCCATGAGAGACATGCCTCGCAAAATGATGAAACATCCGACTGCACCAGTGACGATCCCGATGGCAATAGCTGTAATGAGAGCGTTTTGGAGGAAATGGAATTGTTGTAATCCATCGATAAATTCTGCAATCATCTGATTTCACCTCCTATAAAAAGTTCATGACCGTAGGCTACGTGAAGATTCTCTTTGGTAAAGGTTTCTTCTGTTTTCCCAAAAGCAATCAGTTTGCGATGAAGGAGCAGGATCTGGTCAAAATAAGCTGGGACCTTGCTCAGATCGTGATGGACAATCAGGATGGTCTTGCCTTCCTTTTTCAAGGTTTGGAGTGTCTGCATGATGATGTCTTCGCTAACGGAGTCAATCCCAGCAAAGGGCTCATCCAAAAAGATGACCTCTGCTTCTTGAACCAAGCAGCGGGCGATCAGGACCCGTTGGAATTGCCCTCCCGAAAGCTGGCCAATCTGGCGATCTGCTAGATCAAGGAGATTGACAAGTTTCAAGGCATTTTCCACCTTTTTCAGATCCTCTTTACTTTTTCGCTTGAAGATCGAAAGATGGGGATAGAGGCCCAGCGAGACACACTCCCGCACCGTGATGGGGAAGTGGAAATCAATAGCGGTCTTTTGTTCGACGTAGGCCACTCGTTGAAGAACTTGGCCGAGATCTTTTTGATCGATCAGGACCTTTCCCGAATGAGGGAGAAGTCCTAGCATGGCCTTGATCAGGGTTGATTTTCCAGCTCCGTTGGGTCCAAGAATGCCTAGGATAGTTGGACCCTGGATGGTGATGGAAGATCCTCCAAGGCCAGTGTTTGCTGGTAAGCAACACTTAGATGTTCAATTTGAATCATGATTTTGCTCCTTTATCATTAATATACATGAATGAAAAAATTAAGTCAAGTTAATTTTAAGAATAATTTAGATTAACTCGCTTGTAATCATTGAAAAATAGACCTATTTTTGATAAGGTTAATAGAAAAGAATGAAAGCGAGAAGATCATGGTACGTTTACAAGATGATTTTTATGATTACGTCAATGGGAAATGGGCTGAGACAGCTGTGATTCCAGATGACAAACCGTCAACCGGTGGTTTTATGGACTTGATCCAAGATATCGAAAACTTGATGTTGGATATTACCGGAAAATGGCAAAGAGGAGAAGAATTGCCAGAAGACAGTATTCTGCAAAAATTTTTGTGAAATACCACAAAATGGTGGCAGATTTTGATGCACGGGAAGTAGCTGGTGTTGCCCCAGTAATGCCCTTGATCAACGAAATCAAGGCCTTATCTTCCTTTGAAGACTATACAAGCAAGTTGGGTACCTATGAGCTAGCTGGCAAACCAAATCTCATGCCATTTAGCGTGTCACCAGACTTTATGAATGCCCAAATGAATGTCTTGTGGGGAGAATCTCTTGCTCTTATCTTGCCGGATACGACCTACTATGAAGAAGGCAACGAAAAAGGCCCAGAGTTACTGGCTATCTGGCGTCAGATGATGGAAAAACTCTTGCCAAAATTTGAATTCTCAGAGGCAGAAATCATAGACATCCTAGATAAAGTCATTGCAGCAGATGCAGAATTGGCTAAGTATGTTTTATCAAATGAAGAAAAATCTGAGTACAACAAACTCTACCATCCATATGAGTGGGAAGAATTCAAAGCCTTAGTTCCAGAATTGCCACTCGAGACCTTCTTTACGAAGTAATCGGACAAACACCAGATAAAAATCATCGTACCGGAAGAGCGTTTCTGGAAGGAATTTGCGCCAAAAATACTACTCAGCGACCAACTGGGAAACCATTCATGCCAAATTGAAACTCAGGCGACCTTAGATTGGACGTCTTTCTTAACCGAAGAAATTCGTGTCTTGTCTGGTGAGTATGGACGGACCATTACAGGGATTCCAGAACCTCGTCCAAAAGAAAAAGCAGCTTTGGCTTTGGCAGAAGGCCCTTATAGCCAAGCGCTTGGACTCTGGTATGCAGGTGAAAAATTCTCACCAGAAGCAAAAGCAGATGTAGAGCATAAAAGTAGCGACTATGATTGAGGGTCTATAAGGATCGTCTTGAAAAAAAGCAGACTGGCTCGCTCCTGAAACCCGCGAAAAAAAGCCATTGTCAAACTCAATGTCATCACACCACATATCGGCTACCCTGAAAAATTACCAGAAACGTATGCTAAGAAGATCATCGACGAGAGCAAGACCTTGGTGGAAAATGCTCAAAAATTGGCGCAAATTTCGATTGCCCATGTATGGAGCAAGTGGAACCAACCAGTCGATCGGAGCGAATGGCACATGCCAGCTAATATGGTCAATGCCTACTATGATCCGCAACAAAACCAAATCGTCTTCCCAGCAGCGATCTTACAGGCGCCTTTCTACGACCTTCACCAATCGTCATCAGCTAACTACGGTGGAATCGGTGCAGTCATCGCCCATGAAATCTCCCACGCCTTTGATACCAATGGCGCTTCCTTTGACGAGCACGGTAGTTTGAAAGACTGGTGGAAGCCAGAAGATTACGAAGCCTTTACCGCTCGGACCCAAAAGGTTATCGATCAGTTTGAAGGTCAAGACTCTTACGGTGCTAAGATTAACGGGAAATTGACCGTTTCTGAAAACGTGGCAGACCTAGGAGGAATCGCTGCAACCCTTGAAAGTAGCTAAGAAAGAGCAGACTTCTCCGCAGAAGAATTCTTCACCAACTTTGCTCGCATCTGGCGCATGAAAGCTCGGACAGAGTACATGCAACTCCTCGCAAGTGTCGATGTCCATGCACCAGGAAAACTCCGTACCAATGTCCAATTGCCAAACTTTGACGAATTCTTTGAAACCTTTGATGTCAAAGAAGGAGATGGCATGTGGAGAAAACCAGAAGATCGTGTAATTATTTGGTAAACTAAGATAGGAGAGACGATTCTGTTTACCGAAACTTCCTGCAGAAAAATAGGAAATCAATGCCGCATTCCATGAATGCCAATTGATTTATCTTTTTCCAAAGGAAGTAGTCTCAACTTCAGTTAAGCAATTGATTGATTTTCTTGATCGCTCGTGAAAAAAACTAAAAAAATCCCCGAAGCCATGTTTCAACTGACTGAAACTAGCTTTGGGGATTTTTTTAGTGAGATAGAAATAACAGTGAATGTCATGATCTAAAAAAACTTGCTGGTAGTCATATAAATCTTCTGGATGCAGAGCCTTTATTCCTTCCATTTCATAGCGACGTCCTAAAAGCTTGTATTTGTTTTCTCCAAACTGGTGAAATGGGAGAAGCTGTACTTCATCAATGTTTAAAGAATTAAAAAGAGAAGCAAATTCTTCAGCATCGTTTAAAGAGTCATTGAAATTAGGGATGACTGGAATACGTAAAACGATTGTTTTGTTTTGAGCAAAGGCATAATGAATATTTTTAATAATCAGATGATTGTTGACTCCGACAACCCTCTTATGTTTAAGTGTATTGTAATGTTTAAGGTCTGTATAAATAAAATCGACATACTGAATGAGATCGACAAATTTTTCATGTTCAACAAAAGCTGTCGTTTCGATTGCAGTATGAAGTCAACTTCTTTCATGACTTTTTAAGATAGATTTGGCAAATTCAAATTGAGCAAAGATTTCTCCACCAGACAGGGTAAAGGCCACCACCAGATTCTTCATAGAAGTCAACGTCTTTTTAAGACATCATCTATGATTTCTGTGACTGTTTTTCTTCTCCCGTGATAGTTTCCTTTTTTTAGTAACAGCATCTAACATTTTTTCAGGATTTGCACGCTGGGATTCAGGATTGGAGCACCATGGACAACGCAGGGGACATCCTTTTTAGAAATACAGTAGTTCGGATGCCAGGGCCATCATGGATACTAAAGTGTTGGATGTTAAAGATAATGCCACGATTTTGTTCCATATTTTGCTCCATATTTTGCTCTCCTATCAATCTAGTAAGTCTATTATACATTATTTAAGAAACTAATTCAATTACGAACGAAAGTTTATTTTGTTTTGAATTCACTCGAAAATTTGCTAAAATAGAGAAGAGGTAAAAACAATGCAACGTTTAGATGAAATATTGAAATTAGTATCGGAGTTTGAAAAGATTGATGTTAATAGCTTGTCGGAGAAATTACAAGTCTCTAAGGTGACTATTCGAAAAGGATTTGGATAAGCTGGAATCAAAAGGATTATTGCATAGGGAGCATGGCTATGCAGTTTTAAACAGTGGAGATGATATCAATGTTCGATTGTCCTTTCAATATGATACCAAGAAAAAGAATAGCCCGGGAGGTACTAAATTAATTAAGGATAACGACACTGTTCTGATTGAATCAGGCTCTACGTGTGCCCTACTAGCGGAAGAAATTTGCCAAACAAAAAAGAATGTCAAGATTGTGACAAATTCTTATTTTATTGCAGATTATATTCAGGAATATGATTCCTGTAAAATCATATTACTGGGTGGTGAGTTTCAAAAAAAGAATCGAGAGTGACTGTAGGGTCCGCTTTTGAAAAGAATTAATTCGCTCGTTTAGAGTTCCCTTTGCTTTTTGTAGGGGTTGATGGATATGATGATGAACTTGGCTTTACTGGGAAAGATATGATGAGAAGTGAAGTTGTTCAAGCTATGTCCGATGTTTCTAAAGAAGTGATTGTCTTGACAGATTCAAGTAAATTTGGGAAATGTGGGACTGTCAGACGATTTGCACTTTCACAAGTTTCTAGAGTCATTACGGATAAGAACTTATCTCAAGAAGCAAAAGAAAAACTGGAGAACTCACAAACAATTTTGACATTAGTATAGGGAGGAGACGCCAATTGAAAGATGAACGGAAAAAAAGTTACTTGCAAAAATTAGCCTATTTATACTATGTTGAAGACAAAAGTCAGTCGCAGATCGCGGCAGAAACTGGAATCTACCGTACAACTGTCAGCAGAATGTTAGCGGAGGCTAAAAAAGAGGGAGTTGTAAAAATTGAAATTGAAAATTTTGATACTCGCCTCTTCCATTTAGAAAATTATATCAAACAAAAATATGGCTTGAAAGCTATCGAGATTATCCCAAATCTAGTTGATGAGCCACGAGAAAGCCTTGAAAAGCGGCTAGCGCAAGCAAGTGCTGTCATGCTTCGAAATTTGATTGAAGATGGAATGACAGTTGGTTTTTCATGGGGCAAGTCTCTCAGATTAATGGTGGAACAAGTTGGAACTAAGCGTTTGGATGGTGTTCAATTTTATCCCCTAGCTGGAGGTCCAAGTCATATCCATGCCCGCTACCATGTCAATACTCTAATCTACAGTATGGCGAGTAAATTTCATGGAGAATGTCATTTTATAAACGCGAGTGTCATTCAAGAAAATTCTGAGGTAACGGAAGGCATCTTATCTTCTAAGTATTTCGAGGACTTGAAAGCTAGTTGGCGTTGTTTGGATGTTGCGGCTGTAGGGATTGGTGGCTATGCAGATAGCAAGAATCCTCAGTGGTTTGATATGCTAACAACAAATGATTTTAAGAAATTGGAGTCGGAACATGCTGTAGGAGAAGTCTGCTGTCGTTTCTTTGATCAAGAAGGTATCCCTGTTTATCCTGAATTACAGGAAAGAACAATATCTATCACATTGGAGGAATTGAGAAAGGTTCCGAATACCATCTCGTTAGCCTACGGTGATCAAAAAGCAAAAGCAATTTTATCGGTTTTAAAAGCCAACTATATCAATCATTTAGTCACAGATGAAGCGACAATCTTAAAAGTTTTAGAATTAGATGGTGATCAGCAATTTACTAAAAAATAGGACAGCAAGGATGCAGTCCTTATTTTTTTGAGTTGAACAGCACAAATGTGCAAAAACCAAAAACAATAATCAAATGTTGTAGTTTTTATTGACCGGCAAAAATATAAATGGTATATTGACAATAGAAAAAGCGCTTTCATTAGATTTACAAAGGAGTGTAGTGCACATGGAAATAATTGTTGCAGACCAAATTATTATGGGCTTAATTTTAAATGCGGGTGATGCTAAACAGCATATTTACCAAGCTTTATCATATGCTAAGGAGGGTGATTTTACATCTTCTGAAGGCGAAATTGCAAAAGCAGATGCAGCATTGCTAGAAGCGCATAACTTGCAAACAAAATTTTTAGCCCAAGAAGCAGGTGGGACAAAGACAGAGATTACAGCTTTGTTTGTGCACTCACAAGATCACTTAATGACTTCAATCACAGAGATCAACTTGATTAAAGAAATGATTGACTTACGTAAAGAACTTTCAGCGAAACAATAAGGAGGAAAAAGAAAATGAAAATTGGATTGTTTTGTGCAGCAGGATTTTCAACAGGGATGTTGGTAAATAATATGAAGGTGGCAGCTCAGGAATTAGGCATTGACGCTGAAATTGAAGCATATTCTCAAGCGAAATTAGCAGATTTTGCTCCAGAAATAGATGTCGCTTTGTTAGGGCCACAAGTAGCTTATACTTTGGATAAATCAAAAGCAATTTGTGAAGCAAACCATATTCCTATTGCTGTCATTCCTATGGCAGATTATGGAATGCTAGATGGTAAGAAAGTATTAAACCTAGCCCTAGAATTGCTAGGAGAAAAATAAGGAGGCTTCTCATGTCTAATTTTAATTCTCAGAAAATTATCGCTCCAATCATGCGATTTGTAAACATGAAAGGAATCATTGCTCTTAAAGATGGGATGTTAGCAATACTGCCACTAACAGTAGTTGGTAGTTTGTTCTTAATTATTGGGCAATTACCATTTGAAGGGCTTAATCAAGCCATTGCTAGTGTGTTTGGGGATAATTGGATCGAACCTTTTATGCAGGTGTATTCTGGAACATTCGCTATCATGGGCTTAATTTCTTGCTTCTCCATTGGGTATTCTTATGCTAAAAACAGTGGAGTAGAACCCTTGCCAGCGGGAGTTTTGTCCCTGTCTTCATTCTTTATTTTGTTAAAATCTTCTTATGTACCAGCTAAGGGAGAACCGATTGGCGATGCCATTGCAAAAGTATGGTTTGGTGGTCAAGGGATTATCGGGGCCATTATTATTGGTCTGGTAGTTGGTGCAATTTATACTGTGTTTATCCAAAGACACATTGTTATAAAAATGCCAGAACAAGTACCTCAAGCCATTGCCAAACAATTTGAAGCGATGATTCCTGCTTTCGTGATTTTCTTACTATCAATGATTGTCTATATCGTATCAAAAGTAGTGACAAGTGGCGGTACCTTTATTGAAATGATTTATGATGTCATTCAGGTTCCTCTACAAGGTCTAACAGGATCACTTTACGGAGCGATTGGGATTGCTTTCTTTATTTCATTCTTGTGGTGGTTGGTGTTCATGGCCAATCAGTTGTCAACGGTGTAGTAACAGCCTTACTACTTTCTAACCTAGATGCAAATAAATCAATGTTGGCGGCTGGGAATTTATCTGTTGAAAATGGTGCCCACATTGTTACCCAACAATTTTTAGATAGCTTTCTTATTTTGTCCGGATCAGGTATAACCTTTGGGTTGGTTGTTGCCATGCTATTTCTTTGCTAAGTCAAAAAACAGTATAAAGCTTTGGGGAAAGTTGCAGCATTTCCTGCAATCTTTAATGTCAATGAACCCGTCGTATTTGGATTTCCAATCGTAATGAACCCAGTTATGTTCCTTCCATTTATTTTGGTTCCAATTTTGGCTGCAATAATTGTTTATGCATCAATTGCTATTGGTTTATGCATCCATTCTCAGGTGTGACTCTTCCTTGGAGTACACCAGCCATTATTCTGGATTTATGGTTGGAGGTTGGCAAGGTGCTTTCGTTCAAGTGCTAGTTCTTGCGACCTCGACTGTCGTATATTTCCCATTCTTCAAATTCCAAGATAATCTTGCCTATAACAATGAATTACAAGCTGAAAAATAGTGCGTTTACTAGGTATGCACAGATGTGCGACTAGAACAGAATTTATATGTATAATCCATAATTCATTGAAATTCGTAAAATTTAATGCTACTATAGTTACGAAAGAAAACAAAATAATTTCAAAAGAAAGGTTTTGAAAAAATGAAACAAGTAGAAGTAGCAAGTACAAGCATTAAAACAGAATATTTTGGAAGCCTCACTGAACGCATGAATAAGTATCGTGAAGATGTCTTAAACAAGAAGCCTTACATCGATGCTGAACGTGCTGTTCTTGCAACTAAGGCATATGATCGTTATAAGGAACAACCAAATGTTCTTAAACGTGCCTATATGTTGAAAGAGATTCTTGAAAATATGACAATCTATATTGAGGATGAATCCATGATTGCTGGAAACCAAGCATCCTCTAATAAAGATGCTTCAATTTTCCCAGAATATACTTTAGAGTTCGTTCTGAAGGAATTGGATCTTTTTGAAAAGCGGGATGGTGATGTCTTCTATATTACGGAAGAAACGAAAGAACAGCTCCGTAGTATAGCACCGTTCTGGGAAAATAATAACTTACGTGCAAGAGCTGGAGCTCTTCTACCTGAAGAAGTATCTGTCTATATGGAAACAGGATTCTTCGGTATGGAAGGGAAGATGAATTCAGGAGATGCTCACTTAGCAGTCAATTATCAAAAATTATTGCAATATGGCTTGAAAGGTTTTTGAAGAAAAGAGCTCGCTCAAGCTAAAAGCAGCCCTAGATCTAACGGATCCAGCTAGCATTGATAAGTACCATTTTTACGATTCTATCTTTATCGTAGTTGATGCAGTGAAGGCTTATGCCCAACGATTTGTAGAATTAGCTAAACAACTTGCTGAAACAGCAACTCCTGAACGCAAGAAGGAATTGCTTGAAATTGCAGAGATTTGCTCAAAAGTTCCATATGAGCCTGCAAGTACATTTGCAGAGGCTGTTCAGTCTGTTTGGTTTATCCAATGTATTCTTCAAATTGAATCAAATGGTCACTCACTTTCATATGGACGTTTTGACCAATATATGTATCCATACGTTAAAGCTGATTTGGAAAGTGGACGGGAAACTGAAGAGAGTATTGTTGAACGCTTGACCAACCTTTGGATCAAGACTATTACAATTAACAAAGTACGTAGTCAAGCACATACCTTCTCATCTGCAGGTAGTCCGCTTTATCAAAACGTTACGATTGGTGGTCAAACACGTGATAAGAAAGATGCCGTCAACCCATTGTCTTATTTGGTGTTGAAGTCAGTTGCTCAAACTCACCTTCCTCAACCAAACTTAACTGTTCGTTATCATGCTGGTCTGGATGCCCGCTTCATGAACGAATGTATTGAAGTTATGAAGCTCGGATTTGGTATGCCTGCTTTCAATAATGATGAGATTATTATTCCATCCTTTATTTCAAAAGGTGTTCTTGAAGAAGATGCTTATGATTACAGTGCAATTGGTTGTGTAGAAACAGCTGTTCCAGGTAAATGGGGATATCGCTGTACAGGTATGAGTTATATGAACTTCCCTAAAGTTTTGCTCATTACGATGAATGACGGAATCGATCCTGCTTCTGGCAAGCGTTTTGCACCAAGCTTTGGTCATTTTAAAGACATGAAGAGCTTCGATGAATTGCAAACTGCTTGGGACAAGACTTTGCGCCACTTAACCCGCATGAGTGTGATCGTAGAAAACTCTATCGACCTATCTCTTGAAAGAGAAGTGCCAGATATCCTCTGTTCAGCTTTGACAGATGACTGTATTGGACGTGGAAAACACCTAAAAGAAGGTGGAGCTGTCTACGATTATATTTCTGGTTTACAAGTGGGTATTTGCAAACTTATCCGATTCACTTGCAGCAATCAAGAAACTGGTATTCGAAGAAGGACGCTTAACGCCACAAGAGCTATGGCATGCTCTGGAAACCGATTACGAGGGCGAACGTGGAAAAGAAATCCAAGAGATGCTTATCCATGATGCACCGAAGTATGGAAACGATGATGACTATGCGGACAGCTTAGTTCGAGAAGCATACGATATTTATGTGGATGAAATTGCTAAATATCCAAATACTCGATATGGACGTGGGCCAATCGGAGGAATTCGTTACTCAGGTACATCTTCTATTTCAGCCAATGTAGGACAAGGTCGTGGAACATTAGCTACTCCGGACGGTCGTAATGCCGGGACTCCACTTGCAGAAGGATGCTCTCCATCCCACAATATGGACCAACATGGCCCAACATCTGTTCTAAAATCTGTCTCTAAATTGCCAACAGATGAAATTGTTGGTGGTGTTTTACTGAACCAAAAAGTAAACCCACAAACTTTAGCCAAAGAAGAAGATAAATTAAAACTTATTGCTTTACTCCGTACGTTCTTTAATCGTCTACATGGATACCATATTCAATACAATGTGGTTTCTAGAGAAACGTTGTTAGATGCTCAAAAACATCCGGAAAAACACCGTGACTTAATTGTACGTGTTGCTGGCTACTCAGCCTTCTTCAATGTACTATCAAGAGCAACACAAGATGATATTATTGGACGGACAGAGCATACTCTATAGTAAAGAGGTATGTATATGGAATTTATGCTTGATACTTTAAATTTAGATGAGATAAAAAAATGGGCACGAGTGTTACCCCTTGCTGGGGTAACTTCGAACCCAACAATTGCTAAAAAAGAAGGGAACATTGATTTTTTTGATCGTATCCATAAGGTGCGGGAAATCATCGGAGGATCTCCTTCCATCCATGTTCAAGTTGTCGCAAAAGATTATGAAGGAATTTTAAAAGATGCGGCCGAAATTCGAGAACAATGCGATGAAAATACCTATATTAAAGTTCCAGTAACACCTGAAGGACTTGCTGCAATTAAAGTGTTAAAAGCAGAGGGTTACAAAATTACTGCAACAGCAATCTATACTGTTTTTCAAGGACTGTTAGCTATTGAAGCAGGAGCCGACTATTTAGCACCTTATTACAATCGTATGGAAAACTTAAACATTGATTCAGCTCAGGTTATTTCTCAGTTAGCGAGTGCCATAGAGCGTAATCATTCATCAAGCAAAATTCTAGCAGCTTCCTTTAAAAATGTGGCTCAAGTTAATCGAGCATTTAAAGAAGGAACACAAGCAATTACGGCAGGGGCAGATGTCTTTGAAGCAGCTTTTGGAATGCCTTCTATTGCAAAAGCAGTAGATGACTTCGAGGCAGATTGGTCAGCCGTTCATCATAAGAATACAATTTGATAAAGGAGGAGTGTATGAGAAATTTCGCAAGCCCATCCCGTTACATTCAAGGTGAAAATGCTTTATTTGAAAATGCAAAACCTATTTTAGAACTGGGGAGTCATCCCGTTTTACTCTGTGATTCAGTAGTCTATGATATCGTAGGGGAACGTTTTGAAAAGTATCTCCTTCGGTATGGCTTTACAGTCTTGCCAGTGTTCTTCAACGGTGAAGCTTCTGATAATGAAATCAATCGTGTGGTCAGTCTGGCAGAAGAAAATGGCTGTGACTTAGTCATCGGACTTGGTGGAGGAAAGACCATCGACAGTGCAAAAGCCATTGCTGATCTTTTAAAATCACCAGTCGTCATTGCTCCAACCATTGCCTCTACGGATGCTCCGGTTTCAGCCTTGTCTGTTATTTATACGGATGAAGGTGCCTTTGCTCGCTATATCTTCTATTCTAAAAACCCAGAATTGGTCTTGGTAGATAGTAAAGTCATCTCTCAAGCACCAAAACGTTTGCTTGCTTCTGGTATCGCAGATGGACTAGCGACTTGGGTCGAAGCACGTGCAGTAATGCAAGCCAACGGAAAAACCATGCTAGGCAAACACCAAACTCTAGCTGGTGTCGCGATTGCGCAACGTTGTGAAGAAATCTTATTTGCAGACGGTCTCCAAGCTATGGCTGCTTGTGAAGCTAAAGTGGTAACGCCTGCTCTTGAAAACATCATCGAAGCCAATACCCTTCTCAGTGGGATTGGGTTTTGAAAGTGAGTAACTTAGCGCGGCTCACGCCATCCATAATGGATTTACGGCCCTCACTGGGGACATCCATCATTTGACTCACGGTGAAAAAGTAGCCTATGGAACCTTGGTTCAATTGTTCTTGGAAAACCGACCAAAAGAAGAATTGAACAAATACATTCGTTTCTATCAACAAATCGGTATGCCAACGACTCTGAAAGAAATGCATCTTGAAAATGCAAGCTACGAAGATCTTCTCAAGGTTGGCCAACAAGCAACCATTGAAGGAGAAACCATTCACCAAATGCCATTCAAGGTCCAAGCATCTGATATTGCTCAAGCCATTGTAGCAGTAGATGCTTATGTCAAGTCCTTAGGCTAACCAAAAGAAATATAGAAACCATCGTCTGTTGGCGATGGTTTTTAGATAGTTGTTTTTTTTCTGTGATCTGAATATTTAAGAGTTCGGGAGATAAATCGAGCTTAGCTATCATAAGATAGTTTAAATGAAGTACAAGTTGGATCCGATCGTCATTTTAGAAGGTGTATGTAAAATAGGAATTTCCTTTGTGTTTAAACACATTCAGTTTTCACAGTACGCTCTTTGAGTAAGGTATTTCGAGGTTTTGAATGTTTATGAAACTTGAATGACAAGGATGTAAGAATGAACAAACCGATCATCCAAGCGACTAATACTTGAAAAGAATGACTCGTTAAACTAAACTCTGTTTTTGTGAATAATTCAGTATAAGCTCCAAGAAAAGTATATTTAATAAAATTGGCAATATCAGGATTCATTTGAGACAAGTTCGGTCCCATTGCAACAATCAACATAATAGGTAAACCATTCATTTGAGCTTTTGATTGTGTCGAAGAAATTGCAGCAATACATAGATTGATGAGAATAACAGCCATAGCTGTCAACATGACTACCAAACCATACTCTAAATAAATTCTAGAAAGATCGGCACCTGCAATAATAGGGAACAAAACCATATTCAAAATAGTAATGATGGCTGGGTGTATTAAAATTGAGATGAGATATTCATATGGTCGTACACCACTTAGTAAAAGCGTTTTAAGATTCTTCTTTTCCTTTTCTTCAGCAATGATAGTAGAAACTGTACTGCCGACAGACATGGCAATTGCTGTGGATAAGCAGAGGAACATTAAGTCAAGGCCTTTGTCTTCCCCTAAATTCATGAAATTTTTATAGAGAACTAGTAATCCGTAGGGCATCAACACTTGTACCAGTAAATTTTTATTTGCGATAATAGTTTGGTTTCGTAACCATACCAATGCTTTCATTCGATTAAACATTTAATTTTTCCCCCGTTAATCTTATAAAGATTTCTTCCAAAGTTGGCTCACATGAGTGGATAGAAATAAGATCATTTGTAGCTAATGTCGATAATTCTGAAAAATCAAAGATTCTTTCTTGGCGATTTTTATAAATAACTTTTATCCGTTTATTTGTGTTATATTTTTGAATGATATCTACTGGGCTACCTTGTTCAATGAGTTTTCCTTTATTTAATAAGGCCAAATGATCACATAATAAAGTAGCTTCATTCATATCATGAGTGGTTAGAAAGATTGTGGCTCCACTTTCTTTTAATTGAACTAACAACTCATGAATCGATTTTGAAGTTGTTGGGTCCAAACCACTTGTTGGCTCATCCAAAAATAGAATTTTAGGTTGATTGATTAAAGCACGAGCCAGTAACATCCGTTGCTTCATTCCAGTGAGATAATTGCTCTGCTAATACCTTTTTTTGCTAGCTAACAGCCCTACCTTATCAAGTAACTCATCTACTCTATTCAAATTAACGCCATAGAGCTTTGCATATAGAAGGAGATTTTTTTCTAAGGATAGTTTTTCATAGAACCCACTTTGGTCACTAACGATCCCAATTTTTTCTAAATCTGTCGGATGTAGATCCTGAGAATCTTTTCCTAACAATTGAGTAATTCCACTGTCTGGTAGTAGTTGCCCAGTAAGAATATTGATCATCGTTGTTTTTCCAGATCCGGATGGTCCCAGAAATCCGAAAATCTCTCCCTTTCTAATCTCAAAGTTAATAGAATTTAAGGCTCTCTTCCTGCCAAATGTTTTCACGATATTTCTTGCAACAACCATTGAAGTCATTCGTTTTCCTCGCTTTCTGTTAAATCAGTCATTTCAATTATTTCAATGCCTCCCGGTTTTTCATAGACCAATGTCTCTTTTTCATTAGGAGCTAATAATAGAATTTTAAAAAGTATATGATTGACCATCACCTTACAGAGACGTCTTGTTTTTGATTGGTTTGTGATGGTAATCCTTTTTTGTTCGATAAAATGAGAAGATATCTCGTATGTTAAATCTTTATTCATAGATACATCATCCCATCACAAAATAGATTTAATGTGTTAGCAAATGTCATCAGATTTTTCCTTTCTTTGTGTGCTCTCTTTTGATGCTTCTATTGTAGTTCAAAGAAAACAAAAAGAACATGACATCTAGGTCAGGTTAGCTATTGGCTGGGTTATAGATAGAGTCAAGTCTGTTTACTTATAAGTCGAGTAGACAAAATAAAAAAAGAAGTTCGTAAACTTCTCTTTGCTTATATAGTTGATTCATTCCTACCTAAATCTCGTTCTTTCTCTTTGGTCAAGTTATTCACTAGAATCTGGTCATTCAGCATCTTAGCAAACTCAATGGCTTTATTATAGGACTGTTCTGCTTTATGATGATTTTTTTCTACTTCCAAATAATATTTAGCCTCAAAAGCATAAATAACAGGTTTGTGTTGGAAGTTATTTGTACTTTCAGTTATCTCGCGTAAAACTTTGGTATAAATTAAGTAATCCTCTGTTTTTACTTGTATTAAAATTCCTATCAATATTCTTTCAAGTATATAGATACGTTCATTATCACTATAATCAATATATAATAAAACTTTTTTAGATAATTCTTCAAAATAAGTTTTATCTTCTAACCCAATAGCACAACAGAGGAAATATAAGTTAATAATTAGGAGATCATTGTAACTGTATTGTTTCTTTTTCAAAATTTGCTGGAAATATTCTTCAAGCAAACTCAACCCATAGGTAATATTTCGACTAGTAAAAACATCTAGTTGGACTTGTAAGACTTCAACTAGTAATTGCTCTTCTTCTGGTAGATGATCATAAAAATGCTCATAAATTTCATCAAACATTTCTTCCAACAAACTAATACGTTCTTCATCACCGTAGGTATGATATCGGATTATTTTATTTTTAATACCAGATACCGCTTGGGTATTTCTATCTTGTCTACATCTATGATGTCCTCTATTGGACAATTTAATCTCTGAGATAAAAACATTAATTTAGAAAGAGATACTAATACTTGGCCGTTTTCAATACGAGCAAGTTGACGAATGGTTAATTCAGATTCATCTCCACAAACATCTGCTTGAGTCATATGTTGGTTCAGACGAGCTCCTCGAATATTGTTACCGATTTTCAATTTTAATGTGGCATCTTTATCTTCAATAGTCATACCTTACTCCTAGAATTAATATTTATCAGTATTATATCATGAAATAAGCTCTCTTTTTCAAGGATTTCTGTGTCATTTTTGCTAGGATCCAAATGAACTAACTGTTTAGAATCTCATATTTATGAGTTAGAGACTTTGAAGTGCTTATTAAGGATTCTGCGATTCTGATAGTGCCTTCCCTCCCACATAGCTGAAAAATGCAACCGTATAGAAAAAAGAAAAGGAAAATGTTCCAATCTTTGATAGACTCAGGAGGTAGCGTTACAAACACAAATTGGAGGAAATGAAATGACAGAATGTAGTCAAAACGAATTGGTACATATTGTAGGAGGTGGGGGTTCTCGCCCAAGTCTTAGCTCGGGTCAGTCAGATAAGATTGAGATCGGTCGTCCTGGCTTTGTGAAGCGACCACCGCTCGCTCGTATTTAAGACATGATAGCGACCTTGATCATGGTGTTTTGAAATCTAGATAGAAAGAATAGGAGAAAATAATGAGAATCTATGCAGAAACAGAATTGACGACAAATGAACTCGAACAAACAGTAGGAGGGGTGATTACTCCAATCAGAAGCCCTGAACTAACGTATGGTGGCGGTGGTTGGGGAACCCCTGGAATTTACCCGGGTTGGGGGAATCAAGGAATGTCGCCTTCAGGTGGCGGTTTTGGCTGGTTAATGCAAATTGGACCAGCATTTAGTCGAAAAAGAAAATAAGATAGAAAGGTGAATGCAATGAGAAAGACAGACAGACCGTTTCAACTCGCGACACTAGGGATTCTCTGCATCAATTTTGCGCTTTTTAACGTGGGGCTTCCAACGGATTTAGTGGGCCACCTATCGGATGACTCTTATTATGGCTTGCTCCTCTTGTTGATTGGATTGATTGGGGGGTTAGCTGTTACACTCTTGGTAAAGAGTCGTCGTTGGGAGTTGTACGGGAAATTTACTTTTAAAGCTTCTTATTTTGCGGTTTTTGTGCTTGTTTTTCTTGCTCACTTTTTATGGGATATGTCTTCTGCTGCGGTATTTCCACCGACTAAGAATTCCATAGCCCTTGCAGAAGTATCTAGTGGTTTGTCAGGCTGGGCCTTGGTGTTGATACGTTATGTCTATGCCTGCTTGCTGGCTCCCATTGTGGAAGAGCTAGTTTTTCGTGATTTGGTCATGACGGCTTTGGCACCTTATCAGAAGTATAAGCTAGATATGCTTGTTTCGGCCTCCTTGTTCAGCCTCTCGCATGTCTGGCAGCATGGCTGGGATTTGCCGAGCTTTATCGTCTACTTGGTACCGGGCCTGCTATTTTGTGCGGTCTTACGTTATACCAAATCGATTTACTGGTCCATCTTACAGCATGCCTCTTGGAATAGCTTCCTTACCCTCGTATCCCTCCTGGTCAGTGGGGTTTAAGTAAGGGGAAGGAGTGGCAGAAGCTTTTATCCATCATCAAAGAAGCAGTCTCTACTGATTTTTTGTATGGAATCAAAACTATTATTTTCATTAACTTTTGAAATATTATATAGTTAAGCGTTTACATTTTTCTAAAAAGTGCTATAATTTATTATGATAGCAATAATTTTTTACAGAGGTGATCCATATGAAAAAAGGGAAGCTACTCTTAGCCACCGGCGCTCTGCTCTTGTCTGTAAGCGCACTGGTAGCCTGCTCACAAGGAGGGAAATCTTCAAGTTCGGACAACCAGGTCTTTAGTTATGTCTATACTCAAGATCCGGATACTTTGGATTATTCACTCTCTAATAAGAAGTCGACCTCAGGAATTTACAGGTAATGCTGTGGATGGCTTGTTAGAAGTTGACAAATACGGCAACTTAATCCCATCTCTTGCCAAGGATTGGACTGTTTCAAAAGATGGTCTGACCTATACCTATAAACTTCGTAAAGGAGTTAAATGGGTGACCGCTGAAGGGGAAGAATTCGGAGAAGTTAAGGCTCAAGACTTTGTGACGGGGCTTCAGCACGCAGCGGACAAGAAGTCTTCTGCTCTCTATCTCGTCCAACAATCCATTAAAGGGTTGGATGATTATGTCTCAGGGAAAACCAAAGACTTCTCAACAGTTGGTATCAAAGCTGTTGATGACTATACGGTTCAATACACCTTGAACCAACCAGAAAGTTTCTGGAATTCAAAAACCACCATGGGCATTTTGATGCCAGTCAATAAAGAATTCTTAGATTCTAAGGGAGATGGCTACGGTCAAGGCACGAACCCTTCTAGTATTCTTTATTGTGGCCCTTATTTGATCAAAGCCATCACATCTAAATCTGTTGTGACGCTTGAAAAGAACCCAACCTATTGGGATGCTGATAATGTAAAAATTTCTAAGGTTAAGCTGACCTATTATGATGGACAGGATTCAGAATCTTTGATCCGTGGATTTGATAACGGAGACTATACCATTGCCCGTGTCTTCCCAAATGGCTCTAACTATAAGAGTGTAGAGAAGAAACACAAAGATGACATTGTCTTCAGTGACCAAGGATCCTCTACTTACAACTTGTCCTTCAACATTGACCGTCAAGCTTATGAGATTACGACGAAAACGACAGATGCTCAAAAGAGCTCAACCAAGAAAGCAATCTTGAATAAAGACTTCCGTCAAGCCATTATGTTTGCCTTCAACCGCAAGGCCTATGTAGCGCAAGCCAACGGGGAAGCATCTGCAGACAAGGTCATCCGCAACACCTTCACTCCTCCAAACTTTGTTCAAATTGATGGCAAAGATTTCGGTGAGTCTGTAGAGAAAAACTTAGAAGAATATGGTGATGAATGGAAAGGTGTTTCTGTCGAAGATGGAAAAGATACCCTTTACAATCCAACCAAGGCCAAGGAAGAGTTTGCCAAGGCTAAAGAAGCCCTTCAAGGCCAAGGAGTAGAGTTCCCGATTCATTTGGACCTCCCTGTTTCATCAACCTATACAGAAGGAGTCAAGCAAGCTCAATCCTTTAAACAGTCGATCGAATCTACCCTAGGAGCAGAAAATGTCGTCATCGACTTGAACATGGTATCTGAGGACGATCTTAATCGAGTGACCTACTTTGCTGAAAATGCCTCCCAACAAGACTGGGATTTGAACAACAACTTAGGTTGGGGACCAGACTATACCGACCCATCTTCTTACTTGGACATCACAAGCTCTAAGAATGGTGAAAATGCCAATTCCTACTTTGGATTTGATGCGGGAACGAATAACGCAGCTTGCTAAAGAAGCTGGTTTTTGATGAATACGATCAATTGATTGAAGATGCACATAATGAAACAAAAGATGTCAACGAACGCTATAAAGAAATATGCTAAAAGCTCAGGCTTGGTTGACAGATAGTGCTCTCTTGATCCCGATTCATTCAGATGGTGCCTCTCCAGGTGTTCGTAAGACAGTTCCATACACAGCTTGCCTTTGCATGGACAGGGGCACAAGGGTCAATCCTTCAACTACAAGTACTTGGGAATTGCAAGACAAAGTTTTGACAACCAAGGAGTACGATGAAGCGCGTGAACAATGGAAGAAAGAAAAAGAAGAATCCAATAAGAAAGCTCAAAAAGAACTAGAAAGTCACGTAGAAGACTAGGAGCTTTAAGAGCGATTGTATACTGAACAGGGAAGAGGTGGGACAGAAATCGGTCATTCGTTAGAATTCGATTTCGTCGCCCCACCTCCGCAGACAATTGAGAGGCTAGGACTTTTGTCCCAGCCTCTTTTTGAGTGGATAGAACCTTTAAAAAAATCCCTAAAAAAATGGTATAATAGGAGCATCACGAAAATTGGAGAGACAGCATGAGTTTTTACAATCACAAAGAAATCGAGCCTAAGTGGCAGAAACACTGGGCTGACCATCACACCTTTAAGACAGGAACAGACGCTTCAAAACCGAAGTTTTATGCATTGGATATGTTCCCTTACCCTTCGGGAGCAGGTCTGCACGTAGGGCACCCAGAAGGCTATACAGCGACTGATATCCTCAGCCGTTTCAAACGTGCCCAAGGCTACAATGTCCTTCACCCAATGGGCTGGGATGCTTTTGGTTTGCCTGCGGAGCAATACGCTATGGATACTGGTAATGACCCAGCGGAATTCACAGCGGAAAACATTGCTAACTTCAAACGCCAAATCAATGCACTCGGATTTTTCATACGACTGGGACCGTGAAGTCAATACGACAGATCCAAACTACTATAAGTGGACGCAATGGATTTTTTTACCAAGCTTTACGAAAAAAAGGCTTAGCTTATGAAGCAGAAGTGCCAGTAAACTGGGTGGAAGAATTGGGAACAGCTATCGCCAACGAAGAAGTCCTTCCGGACGGAACTTCAGAGCGTGGAGGTTATCCAGTCGTCCGCAAACCAATGCGCCAATGGATGCTTAAAATCACGGCCTATGCAGAGCGCTTGCTCAACGATTTGGATGACCTAGATTGGCCAGAGTCTATCAAGGACATGCAACGCAACTGGATTGGGAAATCAACTGGTGCCAATGTCACCTTTAAAGTCAAAAGGAACAGACAAAGGAATTCACCGTCTTTACCACTCGTCCTGATACCCTTTTTTTGGTGCGACCTTCACTGTATTAGCTCCTGAGCATGACTTGGTTGACGCTATTACAAGCCCAGAGCAGGCTCAAGCTGTGGCTGACTACAAACACCAAGCTAGCCTTAAATCAGACTTAGCTCGTACTGACCTTGCTAAGGAAAAAACAGGGGTTTGGACGGGTGCTTATGCGATCAACCCTGTAAACGGCAAAAGAAATTCCAATCTGGATTGCCGACTATGTTCTTTCTAGTTACGGAACAGGTGCTGTTATGGCCGTACCTGCCCACGATCAACGTGACTGGGAATTTGCTAACCAGTTTGGTCTTCCAATCGTAGAAGTGCTGGAAGGTGGAAATGTAGCAGAAGCTGCCTATACTGAAGATGGACTTCACGTTAATTCAGACTTCCTTGATGGACTGAACAAAGAAGAAGCGATTGCCAAGATTGTGGCTTGGTTGGAAGAAGCAGGCTGTGGTCAGGAGAAAGTAACCTACCGTCTCCGCGACTGGCTCTTTAGCCGGCAACGTTACTGGGGTGAACCAATCCCAATCATTCATTGGGAAGATGGCACTTCAACAGCCGTTCCAGAAAGTGATTTGCCACTTGTCTTGCCAGTTACTAAGGACATCCGCCCTTCAGGTACTGGGGAAAGCCCATTGGCTAACTTGACCGACTGGCTGGAAGTGACTCGTGAAGATGGCGTCAAAGGTCGTCGTGAGACCAACACCATGCCACAATGGGCTGGTTCAAGCTGGTACTACCTCCGCTATATCGACCCACACAACACAGAAAAATTGGCTGATGAGGACCTCCTCAAACAATGGTTGCCAGTCGATATCTACGTGGGTGGTGCAGAGCATGCCGTGCTTCACTTGCTTTACGCTCGTTTCTGGCATAAATTCCTTTATGATATCGGTGTTGTACCAACTAAAGAACCATTCCAAAAACTCTTTAACCAAGGAATGATCTTGGGAACTAGCTACCGTGACCATCGTGGGGCTCTTGTGGCGACTGATAAGGTTGAAAAACGTGACGGTTCCTTCTTCCATGTGGAAACAGGAGAAGAATTGGAGCAAGCACCAGCTAAGATGTCTAAATCCCTCAAGAACGTGGTCAACCCAGACGATGTGGTGGAACAATATGGTGCCGATACCCTTCGTGTCTATGAAATGTTCATGGGACCACTCGATGCTTCTATCGCTTGGTCTGAAGAAGGTCTGGAAGGAAGCCGTAAGTTCCTCGATCGTGTGTACCGTTTGATCACAACGAAGGAAATCGTTGCGGAAAATAATGGCGCTCTAGACAAGGTTTACAACGAAACCGTTAAATCTGTCACAGAGCAAATCGAGTCTATGAAATTCAACACAGCCATTGCTCAACTCATGGTCTTTGTCAACGCAGCGAACAAGGAAGAAAAACTCTATGTGGATTACGCTAAAGGCTTTATCCAATTGATCGCTCCATTTGCGCCTCACTTGGCAGAAGAACTCTGGCAAACAGTGGCAGCAACTGGCGAGTCTATCTCTTATGTAGCTTGGCCAACATGGGACGAAAGCAAATTGGTTGAAGACGAAATCGAAATCGTCGTCCAAATCAAAGGAAAAGTCCGTGCCAAACTCATGGTTGCGAAAGACCTATCACGCGAAGAATTGCAAGAAGTTGCTCTTGCTAACGAAAAAGTCAAAGCAGAGATCGATGGCAAGGACATCGTGAAAGTGATTAGTGTACCTAATAAGCTCGTTAATATTGTTGTAAAATAACCAATTTATTTGCTCATTCACAACCTCAAATAGTTCCCCAAACTGTTTGAGCCGACTAAACTCGTTAATATTGTTGTGAAATAAGGTTAAAAAGTACTTCAAGGTGTGTTTCCTTGAAGACTTTTTATTTGTCGGATGAAAAAAGTTCCTTTTTTCTCTTGACTCTCACGCTACGTCATAGCTTATACTGTTTATCAGAGAGGAGTTCCAATGAAATCTGTAAAAGAAGTCAGCCAGTTGTCCGGGGTCAGTGTGCGCACCCTTCACTATTATGATGAGATTGATTTGCTGAAGCCGTCAATGGTTGCTGAAAACGGCTATCGTTACTATAATCGCGATGCGATCATCCGTTTGCAGGAAATTTTGCTCTATCGTGAGTTGGACTTCCCTCTAAAACAAATTAAGGAACTTGTAAGTCAGGATGGATATGATAAAGCTCAGGCATTGAAGGACCAGATTCAGCTCTTGGAGTTGAAAAAGTCCCGCCTAGAGGCAATCATTTCCCACGCCAAAGCCTTACAAATGGAGGAAGAAGAAATGTCATTTGAAGCATTCGATCAAAAAGCCTTGGAGGAATTCCAGCAGGAAGCCCAGGCTAGATGGGGGCAGACAGAGGCTTACCAGGCTTTTGAGGCCAAGGGCGAAACTGCTTTTCCAGCAGTTACAAAGGAAATGATGGAAATTATGCAGGCTTTTGGGGCGTTGCGCCATGGAGAAGCGAGTGTGCAAGAAGCTCAAAATCAAGTCAAGGTCTTGCAGGACTATATTAGCGAACACTTTTATCCGTGTAACCGAACGGTTCTTGCGGGATTAGGGCAGATGTACACAGAGGATAATCGCTTTACAACTTTTATTGATCAGGCAGGTGGCACTGGGACAGCAGCCTTTGTCGCCAAAGCTATTTCGATCTATTGCCAATCATAAAAAGAGGAGTTGTCAATGACTGCTCGCTCAAAGATGTGAAGTAAGAGCAAATGAGGATTAGCCCTTTTCAATCGATGATCGATCTGAAAATAAAAGAAAAGCACGAGGTCAAATAAAAAAACAGTTGAAATTTTTTTCAACTGTTTTTTTTATATTAATGGCGTCGGGCCAAGTCAGCTCCGAATTTATATCCTGCATTAAAGACGGATACAAAAAAGTTTGCAACTCCTGAAATCGCAACGATTTCAGCTAGGGCAACACCGCCCTTGGTGTTTTCTAATTCTTCAGTTGTTAAAAGTTGTAAATTGTTCATTGCTTTTCTCCTTTCTGATTCCCCGATATGCAATGATGAGGATCCAAATAACAAGAATCCCAGAAAGTAAGTCACTCACTCCGTAAGTTTCAAAAGGGAGTGTGAGATAGTGAAGGTCGTGTAGGATTTGTAGAACTGCTAAAAAGATTCTAGACAAAAGTACAGTAGATATCGTGATGATGTGGAATATGCGTTTATTTTTCATCGTTCTTACCTAAGGACGGTTGGCTAGATATCCTAGGCCTGCTCCAGCAGCAAAAACGAGTCCTACACTACCGATAGCAGCTGTAGCAATTTTCCATGTAGCTACCCCTGCGATTACGGCTGGGATAAATCCACCTTGAATAGAGGCTAGTTCGTGATCTGATAGGATGTCATCAGAATGAATAGAAATTGTGTTCATCTATCTTCTCCTTTCTTTGAAGAAAATTTCTTCTTCATCTATACTATTCGTAAAAATTCTAGAAAACTTCTCCTTATTTGAAAAATCATGAAAAAAGTTGAAAGTCACCTTCGGAGTGTGATAAAATAAGGAACTATATTAGCTATGAAGAGATTGGAGAATGAGCGATGAAGAAACCAGTGATTGGGATAACGGGCAACCAACGCCCTTTTCGTGAAGAGGAAGGAATGTACCTCAGTTACACACCGACAGGCTTTGTCCAGGGGGTTCAAGAAGCGGGGGGCATCCCTCTGATCCTTCCGATTGGAGACCCTGCATTGGCTGGGCACTATATTTCCTTGATTGACAAGCTGATTCTCACGGGTGGTCAGCATGTCTCTCCTCAGTTTTATGGAGCAGAAAAGGAAATTGTCAGTGACGATTACTTGCTTGAGCGCGACCTTTTTGAATTGGCCTTGATCAAGGAAGCGGTAGGCGCTAAAAAAGCCTATCTTTACGGTTTGCCGAGGGCATGCAACTCTACAATGTAGCTATGGGCGGGACACTTTGCAAGATATCGACCACCACTGGCAGGAAAATCCTGCCAGCGAAACCAGTCATTCAATCGAAACCGTTGAGGGGACTGTTTTGCGGGACCTGTTCGGGGAAGTTGGTCAGATCAATTCCTACCACCATCAGAGTATCAAGGATTTAGCCCCTCATCTAGAAGTGATTGCTCTTAGCCCTGAAGATCAGATCATCGAAGCGGTGCAATCATCCCACAGTACAACCTTTCTAGGGGGTGCAGTGGCATCCAGAACTGCGTTATCAGGTAAGTGAAGGAGACAAGGCTCTCTTTGATTATGTTGTCAACCAACTATGATAGAAACAAAACACGTTAGAAATCGGGCTAGCGTGTTTTTTCTATAATCTGCGTAAAAATGACTGAAAATAGTCTCTAGGAAGAGGGCTGAAAGGGAGTATAATAGAGAGGAAGACAATGAGAGAGGATAAACACATGATCAACTTTCCACACGATTTTTTATGGGGGACTTCGACATCTGGTCCACAGACAGAAGGGCGCTTTGCCGGAGATGGCAAGGGAGACAACCTCTGGGACTACTGGTACCAGGTAGAGCCTCATCGCTTTCGCTTCCAAGAAGGACCTGGCTTAACGTCGACCTTCTATGAAAATTGGGAAGAAGACATTGAGCTTCTAGTCGAGACCGGGCATACTGCCTTTCGGACTTCTATCCAATGGTCTCGGATTTTCCCTGAGGGTCGTGGAGAAGCCAATCCAGCAGGTGTGGCCTTTTACCGCAAAGTTTTTGAACGCATTAAGGAAAAAGGCATTCACTTGATGGTCAATCTCTATCACTTTGATCTTCCTTTTTGCCTTGCAAGAGCAAGGGAGACGGGTGGGAGAACAAGGGAGACGATCTACGCCTATCGCGACTACGCTCGTTTCTGCTTTGAAACCTATGGGGACTTAGTCGATCAGTGGATCACCTTTAATGAACCCATTGTTCCTGTAGAGTTTGGCTATTTTTATGATGCCCATTACCCACATAAGGTGGATCTTAGCTGCGACCGTCAAAGTCGCCTACCACACTCAGTTGTGCAGCGACCTTGCGGTTCAGGTCTGCCATGAGGGTGGATCCAAACTACCGTATCGGGAGTAGTCTTGAACTTGACGCCAGCCTATCCGCGAGTCAACATCCAGCAGATGTCAAGGCGGCACGAATCGCTGAGCTCTTCAAGCCAAGTCATTTCTCGACCCGTCTGTTCTTGGGACTTACCCACCAGAGTTGGTAGAGATTTTTGCGAGGCGAAATCTTTTACCAGAGGTAGACCCAAGTGACTTAGAGCTGATCAAAGAACATACCGTCGACTTCTTAGGGGTCAACTATTACCAACCCATGCGGGTCTCTGCACCCCGTTATGCGCCAAATCCAGAGTCTCCGATGTTGGTCGAACAGTTCTACGAACCCTATGTTATGCCAGGAAGAAAGATCAACCCACACAGAGGCTGGGAAATCTATGAGCAGGGCTTGTATGATATTGCTCAAAATATCAAGGAAAATTACGGCAACATCGAGTGGCTCCTAACAGAGAATGGAATGGGAGTTGAAGGGGAAGAAAAATTCCGCCAAAACGGGGAAATCCAAGATGACTACCGGATTGACTTCGTCAAAGACCACCTGCGTGAGTTGCACCGGGCTATTCAAGAAGGGGCCAACTGCAAGGGTTACCTCATGTGGACCTTTATTGACTGCTGGTCTTGGCTCAATGGGTATAAAAACCGCTACGGTCTTGTTGAGTTAGACCTAGCCACTCAAGAAAGACGCCTGAAGAAATCAGGCCATTGGTTCCGTGGATTGAGCCAGCAGAATGGATTTGAAGAGTAAGTTTTTGAGGATTCTGATATCTAAGTAGGATAGAACCCGATTATTTCAGTAAATGACTGACTAGTTTTATTTTCGGAAGTATGGAACTCCATCAGATGCAGATGTTTTTGACGGCATTCTTCATTTCCGATTTTTCATTTAGTGCTGGAAAAGGTTAAAAAGCCTTCAACTTCAATATGTGCTATAATGAAATCAGAAGAAAAGGAGCTTGTATGATAGATTTTAAAACAGAACTAGGAAAAAAAGTACAAACTCTACGTGAAAGTAAGGGATTAAGTAGACAAGCAATCTGTGGTATTGAGGACCTATTAACGACACGCCAACTCCAGCGAATTGAAAAGGGTCAGTCTTTACCAACGATTGCAACAGCAAAGTATATTGCTGAGCAACTAGGTGTTTCCCTAGATACGCTAACGAATCAAACTAGTTTAGAATTGCCGGCAGAATATCTGAACCTGAAGTATCAATTACGGACGTTATACCATTATGGAGATCAAGATCGTCTTCATCGGCATGAAGAAATTATTGAAGATATTTACGAAAATTATTTTGATCACCTGCCAGAGGAAGAAAAACTGTCTGTCCAGGTCGCTCAAGCTACGGTTGATATGATTGGATCCAAAAATCCTTCTTTTGATCAAGGTTTATTAGTTGAGTATCTGGGGCAAGCCATGAAGAAAAAAGAGTTAAGTCTCAACGATGTGGAAATAATTAAATTACGCTTGCTCTCTCTGGCTTTGGGAGTCTTTGATCAAGAAGAATTTATACACTTAGTGGAGAAGATTATACTTGCGATAGATTATTTCCCCTTATCAGAGTTGGAAATGCTACAAAATACGCTTATCTCAGCCGCAGGCGTGCTAGCCCATTATGGGATATACGACAGGTTGCTAGACATTGTTAAAGCCTTAAACGATATTATGACAAAGAGACATGATTTTCAGGATAATATTTTTGTTTATGCTTTAAATTGGAAAGTTGCTTTATTTATAGAAGATGATCTAGAAAAAGCAAAAATGATTATCAAAAAGTATGCTTGATGGCGGACTTATTATCTGAGGATCTAGTGAAGAGAAACATGCAAGAAGAATGGAAAGAGGACCTTGCAAAAAAAGGTCTAACATACACTGAGGGTATAGAGAAGTATTTATCCTTTCGTCTGTTGTTCTTGAAAAAAATATAAAATGAACATTGAGAGAGTGGGACAGAAATCGGTCATTCGTTAGAATTCGATTTCGTCGTCCCACCTCGCACTGATTGAGTAGGGGCTGTAAAGCTGATGAAATCAGCGTAGTGAAACCCACTCAACCACTGCGTCTTGCTCGACAATCCAAAGACTATTGAGAGGCTAGGGACTTTTTGTCCCAGCCTTTTTTTAGTGAAAAATGAAGGTTAGACAGGACATGAATGTCCTCACGTTAGAGGATAGAAAATAGGTATACTGAGATTACAAGGAAAGAAAAAAGGATCTTGGTGTCAGAAAATGGAAATTAGATTACACAATGTAAAGAAAAGCTATGGTTCCTTTGAGGCTTTGAAAGGAATTGATTTAGTTCTTGAGGAAGGTAAATTTTATGGACTCCTTGGACCAAATGGAGCTGGAAAAAAACAACGCTTTTTAATTTATTAATTAAAAAAATTTTTAAAGCCAAGTTCAGGAGAAATTTCTTGGGACGTAAATGGGAAAAAAATATCAACTAAAGATTTTTATCGACATATCGGTATTGTATTTCAAAGTAATCGTTTAGATGATAACTTAACGGTAGAGGAAAACTTGATTTCTCGAGGAGCCTTGTATGGATTATCAAAATCACAGGTACAAAAGCGTATTACAGATTTGCAATCCTATTTGGATGTAGCTACTCTTAGAAAGAAAAAATATGGCAGTTTATCAGGGGGCCAAAAACGAAAAGTAGATATTGCCCGAGCTTTATTGCCACAACCGTCTTTGCTGTTGCTAGATGAGCCAACAACTGGTTTAGATCCACAATCTCGCCATGATTTATGGGAAGCGATTCATCAGCTGAACAAGAAAGATAATATGACAGTCGTTCTTATTACACACTATTTAGAAGAGATGGCTACTTGTGATGTCTTAAATGTTTTAATTGAAGGGAACCTGTATTATTCAGGAGATATTGCCAATTTTATTAAACAGCATTCAACCACTAACCTGAATCTCACTTTAAAACCTGGTCAATCAGTAAAATCGTTATCTGTATCTAAATTTGTAAAGAAGTGTCAGATCCTTTCGGAGGCAGAAGTCGTATGTAAGGATGTTTCCGTTGAAGAGATGATGGAAATTATTGCAGAAAATCAAGGAAAATTAATTATTGAAACATTTAATGTTGAATATTCAAATTTAGAAGCAGCTTATTTGAACTTACTAAAATCTAAAGGAGGAGAAGGGAATGCTTGAATTAATTTCTAGAAATCGGAAAGTCTATATACGAGATCGATTAGCTTTCTTTATGTCCTTCTTATCAGTCATCATCTTAATCTTGGTTTATCAAGTCTTTTTTTAGGACAAATTCAGATTGATGCCATCAAGGAGTCTTTGAATAGTGATACCGCCTCTACGGATACCATCCAGATGGTCAATTATTGGCTAATCTCAGGTTTAACGACCATTATCTCAATGACCAGTACTCTTGGTGCATTTGGCGTAATGGTTTCAGATAGAGAAAAGAAGTTGAGTGAGGACTTTAAAGTCAGTCCAATTTCTAACTTTAAAATTGAACTATCGTATGCGACCTTTGCGATTTTATTTGGGATTATTATGACCATGTTCTCTTGTATCTTTGCAATTGGTATGTTTAATGGATTCAGTTCTCTTCTTGACTTTTCAACGATGGATTACTTATCTATTTTAGGAGCTGTTTCAATGGGAACTGTACTAGCTGCAACTATTATTCTTCCAATTTTAGCTTTTATTCGAACCAGTTCAGCCTTTACAACTTTGAGTACAATTGTTGGAACCTTTATTGGATTTATCTCAGGTGTCTATCTTTCTATTGGGTCTGTTGGAGAAACTTTGCAACAGATCATGACCTGGTTCCCTCTAACACAGATAAATGCACTACTAAAAACAGATTTTGATGAAAGATTCAATCAATAAAGTCTTTGATAAAGCACCAACTTCAATAGTAACTAATTACAAAGAGTCTTATGGAGTAATCTTGCAGAATCCTAGTGGTGAACATTTATCGAATCAGTTCATGTTTACCTATATTTCTATTATGATAGTTGTTTTGCTAGGAGTTCATTTTATGATTAAGAAGGTAAAAAAATGAAGTGAAGTTTATGAAATGATTGGATACGCATTTAGATAAGTTGGAATCAATGACGATCTTAAAATAAGCCAATCATCCTACCCTATCACTAAAAAAGTTGATAGGTTTTTCTTAAGCCTTCCTTAACTAGACCAATTTCTGGGATTTTAAAGGTTGACAAACAGAAAAAAGCATTGTATACTGACTCCGCTGATGATTTTTCTATCGAATCAGACTAGACCAATTTTATAAATTGGCTAAGAAAATAAGGGAACTCAAGTATGGATACCTATTTTCTTTCATTTTTATAGAAGGAGAAAGCACAGCTTGCCTGTGTCGTATATACTATGTGTGGAATTGTTGGTGTTGTTGGAAACACAAATGCAACTGATATTTTGATTCAAGGACTTGAAAAACTCGAATACCGTGGCTATGATTCTGCGGGGATTTTTGTTCTAGGTGGTGCTGAAAGCCATTTGGTCAAGGCTGTTGGTCGTATTGCAGAATTGTCTGCCAAGACAGCTGGGGTTGAGGGAACAACTGGTATCGGACATACTCGTTGGGCCACTCATGGGAAACCAACAGAAGATAACGCTCACCCTCATCGCTCTGAGACAGGACGTTTTGTCTTGGTCCACAATGGGGTGATCGAAAATTATCTTGAAATTAAGGAAGAATACCTTGCAGGACACAACTTCAAGGGACAAACGGATACAGAAATCGCCGTTCACTTGATTGGAAAATTTGCGGAAGAAGACGGCTTGTCAGTACTTGAAGCCTTCAAAAAAGCTCTTCATATCATCCGTGGTTCTTATGCCTTTGCCTTGATCGACTCTGAAAATCCAGATGTCATCTATGTAGCCAAGAACAAATCACCACTCTTGATTGGTCTTGGAGATGGCTACAACATGGTCTGCTCTGATGCCATGGCTATGATTCGTGAAACCAACCAATACATGGAAATCCATGACCAAGAGTTGGTTATCGTCAAGGCTGATAGCGTTGAAGTTCAAGACTATGATGGCAATCGTCGTGAACGTGCTAGCTACACTGCTGAACTTGACTTGTCTGATATCGGTAAGGGAACTTACCCTTACTACATGCTCAAGGAAATCGATGAGCAACCAACGGTGATGCGTAAGTTGATCCAAGCCTATACTGATGAGGCTGGTCAAGTAGTGGTAGACCCAGCTATCATCAAGGCTGTTCAAGAGGCAGACCGTATCTACATCCTTGCAGCTGGAACTTCTTACCACGCAGGATTTGCTTCTAAGAAGATGTTGGAAGAATTGACAGATACACCAGTTGAACTTGGGATCTCTTCTGAGTGGGGTTACGGTATGCCACTTCTCAGCCAGAAACCACTCTTCATCTTTATCAGTCAGTCTGGTGAAACAGCTGATAGCCGTCAGGTTTTGGTTAAGGCTAATGAAATGGGAATCCCAAGCTTGACAGTGACAAACGTCCCAGGATCAACTCTTTCTCGTGAAGCCAACCATACTATCTTTGCTTCATGCAGGACCTGAAATTGCTGTAGCATCAACCAAAGGCTTATACGGCGCAAATCACGACTCTTGCCTTCCTTGCAAAAAGCGGTTGGTGAAGCAAATGGGAATGCTAAAGCGCAAGCATTTGACCTGGTTCACGAATTGTCTATCGTGGCTCAGTCTATCGAGTCAACCCTTTCAGAAAAAGAACTGATTGAAAATAAAGTTCGTGAGCTTCTTGAAACAACTCGCAACGCCTTTTTACATCGGACGTGGTCAAGACTACTACGTAGCCATGGAAGCCAGTCTCAAGCTCAAAGAAATCTCTTACATCCAATGTGAAGGTTTTTGCGGCTGGAGAACTCAAGCATGGAACCATTGCTTTGATTGAGGATGGAACACCTGTTTTTAGCCCTCTTGTCAGATCCGGTTCTTGCCAACCACACTCGTGGAAATATCCAAGAAGTGGCGACGCGTGGCGCTAAGGTCCTTACTATCGCAGAAGAAAAATGTTGCTAAAGATACAGACGACATCGTCCTTACAACGGTCCACCCTTACCTCTCACCAATCTCCATGGTGGTACCAACCCAATTGATCGCTTACTTTTGCAACCCTTCACCGTGGCCTCGACGTGGATAAACCACGGAACCTTGCTAAGTCCGTAACAGTAGAATAACAATGAAAAGAGGTGGGACAGAAATCGGTAATTCGTTGAGAATTCGATTTCGTCGTCCCTACTCCGCACTGATTGAGTGGGGCTGTAAAAGCTGATGAAATCAGCGTAGTGAAACCCACTCAACCACT
>BNJT01000508.1_pt1 | contig 121861 bp, 272 predicted proteins | sample 8540491 | NCBI WGS metagenome assembly BNJT01 (sample SAMD00202455, study PRJDB9452) | human saliva metagenome | host: Homo sapiens | reverse complement strand
TATTTTTTTGTTTTTCTTTCGAAACTGCTTCAGCCTTAATTGATTTTTAGAATAGTAGTTAATGAACTAATTTCTTTTGCTTTTTGCATCTACTTCTGTTTGAGTCGCTGTATTGAAAGACAATAATAATTTTGCTTCTTCAACTAATTTCTCAGCTTTTTCAATTTGTGATTTTTGTTGTTCATTAGAACGGATACGATTAATTTCTGTTTTGTAATGCTGTTACTTTTTGCTTGTAATTCAGCTGTTTGAGGAGTTTGAACAGGTTGTGTTTCTGTGTAGTTTGAGAGATTGCTGTTTCAACTTTTTCTCTTCTACTACTCCAGCTACCGCTGGTTGTTCTGTGGCTCTACTTTCTTTGTTAAGAGTACTTTCAACAGATATTGGGGTATTTATATCACTCAAAAGCTTCATTGTTAGCATTCACAACACTTTCAGTTTTGTTACTTCACTTGCTTCAACATGGTATCCGAAAAAAGCCCGCACCCACTAATACACTAGCGGCACCCACTTTTAATTTTTAATCGAATACTTTTTCAAATTTCCGACCAGACTTTTGCTGGTTCAAATAATGATTCTTTTTACTTACCATAATTCACCTCAAAAATAATATAAAAATTCACTATTGATTTTACAGTTTTTGTTCAAACTCTGTCAAATAATAATGTTTAATTTAACAATGTTTTTGGCTATTTCTTGTAATAGTTATTCCTATTTATGTATATATTTAAGCGTTATCTTAAAAACGTTACCATTTATATAAAAATATGTTATATTCATCCTTATTGCTATTTCTGGAGAAATTCTTATCATAACGAAAAAACGACGAAATCTCGGTCTTCCCATAAAAATACTATTAAATATGAATTGGCATTCCTAATGCTAATTCAGCTGTATCCATAATTACTTCTGCTAATGATGGATGTGAGTGAATTGTTAATGCGATATCTTCTGCATTCATACCAGCTTCAACCGCTAAACCTAATTCTGCGATTAAGTCACTTGCGCCAACTCCAGCTACTTGAGCACCAACGATTACGTTGTCATCTTTTGTAGTAATTAAACGAACGAATCCTTCCGTTGCGTTTAATGAAATTGCACGACCATTTTCCTGCTAGAGGAATTTAGATGCTTTTACTTTTAATCCAGCATCTTTTGCTTGTTGTTGAGTATAACCAACAGAAGCTAATTCTGGATCAGTGAAGGCAACAGCTGGCATTGCACGATAGTCAACAGCAACTGGTTTTACCTGAGATTGCTTCAGCAGCAACTTTACCTTCGTAACTTGCTTTATGCGCTAATGCTGCACCAGGAACAATATCTCCAATTGCAAAAATGTTTTTAATATTTGTACGTCCTTGGTTGTCTACTTTCACTAAACCACGTTCAGTCATTTCAACACCTACAACATCTAATCCTAATTCATCAGTGTTTTGGACGGCGTCCTACAGCAACCATTACGTAATCTGCAACGATTGATTGTTCTTTTCCTTCAACTTCGAATTTAACAGTTACGCTATCTCCATTATCAACAGCTTCTTTAGCCATTGCAGAAGTAATAACTGTAACTCCTTTTTAGCGAAATCATCTTCTACTAATTTCACCATATCTTTATCGAGACATTGATAGAATGCTTGGAGCACCTTCTAAAATTGTTACTTCAGAACCTAAATTAGCATAAGCTCCACCTAATTCTGAACCGATTACTCCACCACCGATTACAACTAATTTCTTAGGAACATCTTTTTAATCCTAAACCACCAGTTGAATCAATCACACGTCCACCAAATTTGAAACCTTTGATTTCAATTGGACGGCTACCAGTTACAATAATTGCATGGTTGAATGAATATGTTTGAGCAGAATCTTCTGTCACAACACGTAATGTGTGGTCATCTACTAGGGAAAGCTTCTCCACGAATGATTTCAACTTTATTTTTCTTTAATAAGTATTCGATACCAGAAGTTAATTTTTAACAACTTGGTTATCTTTCCATTCTTGAGTTTTAGCAAAATCTAATACTACTTCTTTTGCAGTTACTCGAAAACTTCAGAATGTTGAGCTTCTTGATAATGGTGTCCTGCAGAAATCAATGCTTTAGATGGAATACATCCAACGTTTAAGCAGACACCACCAATATATTCTTTCTCGATAATCGCAACTTTTTGACCTTCTTGAGCTGCACGAATAGCTGCAACATATCCACCAGGGCCGGCACCAATTACGACTGTATCTAGTTCAATAGCGAAATCGCCTACTACCATCTTTTTCACCCTCTTAAAAGTTTTCAATAGTGATTAATTTATAATTAAGCTTCCATTAATAATAATTCTGGATCAGCTAATAAACGTTTTTAATTCGTTCATTGCTTTTTGAGCAGTAGCTCCGTCCACGATACGGTGGTCGAAACTTAATGATAATTTCATGTTGCGTCCGATTACGATTTCATCGTTTTCGTTGATTACTGGTTCGCGAACGATTGTACCAACACCTAAAATCGCTACTTCAGGGTAGTTAATAACTGGAGTGAACCAGCCACCACCTACTGAACCAATATTTGAAATTGTAATTGTTCCTTGTCCCATATCAGTTGCAGTTAATTTACCTTCGTGAGCTTTAGCTGCTAATGCATTAATTTCATCAGCAATTCCAAACATGCTCTTAGTATTTGCATCTTTAATATTTGGAACAAATAATCCTAAATCTGTATCAGTTGCAATACCGATATTGATGTAGTTTTTGTACACGATTTCTTGTGTCGCATCATCAATTGAAGCATTTAATACTGGGTATTTCTTCATTGCTACTGCTAATGCTTTTACAACATATGGTAAGAATGTTAATTTAGTACCTTGTGCTGCAGCAACATCTTTGAATTTCTTACGGTGATCCCATAGTTTAGAAACTTCAACTTGATCATGTAATGTTACGTGAGGAGCTGTATGTTTGCTATTTACCATTGCTTTAGAAATTGCTTTTACGCATTGGAGTTAATTTCACACGTTCTTCACGTTCTGCTGAACCTACAAATGGTTTAGCTGGTTCTGCTTTAGCTGCTGGTGCTTCTACTTGTGCTGCTGGTTCTGAAGCAACTGCTGCTTCTACTACTAGACAACTGGAGCAACTGGTGCTCCACCGGGAGTTAGTCGATATCTTCACGAGTAACACGTCCACCTTTACCTGTTGGAACTACTAGTGTAATATCAACACCTTTTTCACGTGCATATTGACGTACTGAAGGCATTGCTAATACTAATTTATCTGGATTGCTTGCTGCTGGAACTCCTGTTGCTTGTGCTGGAGCCGCTGGTGCTGCTGGTGTTGGAGCTGCTGCTGGTGCAACTGGTGCTTCAACTGCCTCAGGGAGCTGCTGCTGGTGCTGCCGCTTCTGCTGGACCAGAACCATCATCGATTACAACGATAATATCTCCCTACACGTGCTACTGTTCCTTCTTGAACTTTAACTTCTAATACTTTACCACTTACTGGAGATGGAATTTCCTCTACAGATTTGTCGTTTTGTACTTCAAATAAAAATATCATCTTCTTGAATTGTGTCACCGACTTTTAATGTCGATTTTTACGATTTCGCCTTCTGCGATACCTTCACCGATATCAGGCATTTTTAAATTGGAAAGCCATGCTTGTACATCCCTTCTTAATTTTTACTTAAATATTCTAAAGAGCAAATCACCTTTGAAGGGCTTTTTGCTCTTTAGTGAATGATTTTACGAATTAAAAATTGTAAGTTTCGCGAACTTTTGCTTCAATATCACTTGCATTTGGTAACCAGTCATTTTCTGCTTGACCAAATGGGAAGATTGAGTCTGGTGCTGCAACACGACCGATTGGTGCTTGTAAATGTAAAATCGCACGTTCTGAAATTTCAGACATTACCATTGCGCCAATACCTGCTTGACGTTGAGCCTCTTGCACAACTACAACACGTCCAGTTTTTGAACTGAAGCTAAAATTGTATCTAAGTCTAATGGTGAAACTGTACGTAAGTCAATCACTTCTACAGAAATCCCTTCTTTTTCTATGTTTTCTGCTGCTTTAACAGATTCACGAACCATAGCTCCGTAAGTAATAATAGAAACATCTGTTCCTTCACGAGTTACAGCAGCTTTTCCTAAAGGAACTGTATAGCTTTCTGCTGGAACTTCTTCACGGAATGAACAGTATAATTTCATATGTTCTAAGTAAACAACTGGATCATTGTCACGAATTGCTGAAATTAATAATCCTTTTTGCATCATATGGGTTTGAAGGAATAACCACTTTCAAACCAGGGAGATTGTGCTACTAAACCTTCTAAGTTATCTGAGTGTAATTCTGGTGTATGTACCCCACCTACCAAATGGTGCACGGAATACGATAGGCATTTGACAGAGTTCCACCCATACGGTAGCGGTAACGAGCTGCTTGAGCAACAACACTGTCCATTACTTTCAAATACAGATCCAAAGAGTGGATTTCAGGAACTGGACGGTAACCTTCTAATGCTAAACCGATTGCTAAACCACCAATACCTGATTCTGCTAAAGGGTATTGAATACGGTCTTCACCAAATTCATCTTGAAGTCCTTGAGTTGCACGGAAAAACTCCTCCGTTTTTACCAACGTCTTCACCGAAAATTAGGACATTTTTCATCACGTTTTTAATTCTAAAAGCCAATGCATCAGTAATGGCTTGAATCATTGTCATTTGTGCCATAATTATTTATTCTCCTTTGCTTCAAAGTAATCAATTTGTTCTTTAATAACGTTTGTTGGTTCTTCAAACATTGTTTCTAAGAAGAATGAAACTTTTTGTTTAGGTTGTTTGTCAGCCTCTTTAATCGCTTCTTTGATTTCTTCTTTAGTTGCTTCGATTACTTCGTTTTCTTTTTCTTCAGACCATAAGCCTTTAGCTGTTAAGTAGTTACGAAACGAATTAATGGATCTTTTAGCCCATTCATCTTGGATACCTTCTGGTTGGTAACGAGTTGGGTCATCCCCTGATAATGTATGTGGACCATAACGAAGCAGATTGTCTCAATTAATACTGGACCATTTCCTGCAACAGCATATTCACGAGCTTTTAGTTACGGCATAAACTGCTAATGGGTCCATACCATCTACTTGGATACCAGGAATACCTGCAGCTACCGCTTTTTGTGCTAAAGTTGTAGCAGCTGTTTGTAACTCACGAGGAGTTGAAATTGCCCAACCGTTGTTTTGAATGAAGAAGATAGCAGGTGATTTGTATGCACCAGCATAGTTAATTCCTTCATAAGTCCCCTTGTGAAGATCCACCGTCACCTGTATAAGTAACAGCGATATTTTTCTTACCACGTTTTTGTAATCCTAATGCAACCCCTGCTGCTTGAACATATTGTGCACCAATGATGATTTGTGGTGGTAAAGCTTTTTAATGATTCTGGGTACATATTACCCTGCAACATGTCCACGAGACCATAAAAATGCTTGTGATAATGGTAAACCATGTTTTACTAATTGTGGTACATCACGGTAACCAGGTAATAATACGTCTTCTTTGTCAATTGCTTTGATAGAAGCTAATTGTGAAGCTTCTTGTCCAGCTGTTGGAGCGTAGAATCCTAAACGTCCTTGACGGTTTAATGCTGTTGAACGTTCATGTAAAAATACGTGACCATACCATATCAGTCATTAATTCGACTAATTCATCGTCAGATAAATCAGGTACTAGATCTGGATTAACAACATTTCCTTCTGCATCTAACACTTGAACCATTTCAAAGTTCGTGTTATTTGGTGTGAAAAAGTGCATCGAGATCGAATTTTTCTTCGTTGCCATACTTTTTGTTTCCCCTTTTCTTTAAGAAATTGTGCTTCATAATAAAAATGAAGAAACAGAATGTTATTTCTGTATCATTTCTATTATTTTCATATATTAATTTACCATTCTTTTTTTCACATATGCAAGTAATTAAATTCAAGAATTAATTTTTATTTTTGTGAATTGAATTACAAAATTTTTCTTTATATTTAAAAGTATTTATTTATGTTTTTTTGTGCAGAAAAGTTTATCAATTTCAGAAAAAGCAAAAATAAATGATATTTCTAAAGGTTATATCTGTATTACATACTATTTAAAAACTGTATTAATTTTATTAAAACAGTTTTACTTGTTCATATAAATGATGTGTCATTTCAAACTGCGAAATGGTAAGTCCTATTAATCGAATTGACTCATTCTCATAGGTTTCTATCAACAAATGATTCGCTTCTAACGCTATTTTTCTCTTTTTGTTTTGAATATATTCTTCCAATGTTTTACTTCTTGTTTTGGTTTCAAAATCACTTTGCTTTTAGTTTGATTGTAATCGTTTTTGCTGCAAGATTATTTTTCTTTAGCCATTTTGAGAGCTGTTTTGAGAATTGCTCAATGTATTGTTGTAATACTTCTTCATCAGTAGTATCTTCTAATAACGTTTCTTCTTTTCCATAAGATTTTCTTTCACGATACAATGTTAATTGATCATTAGATTTTCCTCTTACTTGTCGATACAGTGCTTCTCCTTGCTTTCCAAAATGTTCGATTAAATACTCTTTTGAACAATTCAAAAATATCTTCCCCAGTAAATAATTTTTCTGATGTAATTTTTTTGCAGTTGCTTGTCCTACCCCAAAAAATTTTTCTACTGGCAAAGTTTTTATAAATTCTGGAAATGATTCTTGATCAATCACGGTAATTCCTGCAGGTTTTCTTTGTCCGGATGCAATTTTGGCTAAAAATTTATTAAAAGATACTCCTACAGAGCAAGTTAAACCTACTTCTTTATAAATGGCTTCTTGAATTTCTCGAGCAATGATCGTTGCAGACGATTGGTTCATCGTATTCTCAGTCACATCTAAATATGCTTCATCAATGGACATCGGTTCTACTAAAGGTGTATATCGGTGAAATATTTCTCGAATTTGTAAACTTAACTCTCGATACCGTTCAAAATTAGGAGGCACAATGATGGCTTTGGGACATAATCGAATCGCCTTACTTGTGGGCATTGCCGAGCGAACTCCAAAAAGCTCTTGCTTCATAAGAACAAGTTGCTACTACTCCACGCTGATTGACTTTTCCACCCACAATAATTGGTTTTCCTCTTAAATGGGGATGATCCATTTGTTCTACTGAAGCAAAAAGGCATCCATATCGATATGTAAAAATTTTACGCAAAAATCCACCTCACTTCCCGAACGTTTGTTCCATTAGTGTATCATTCTTCCTTTGACGTTTCAAATCTGATAATAGTTCAGACAACATTTTTCATTTGAATAGGTGTTCTATTCTGTTAAATGAAATGAAGTATTTGTACATTAAATATTATTCAATTAAAAATTTTATTTTTAAATTTATTTGTATTGTGTTATAATTAAAACAGAAAAAAGGAGCTGAGCTACCAACTCAACTCCAATGTAGAACCGTTAAAAAGACGGTGGCTCGTATAACAGATTTAATCCGTCCTACTCGCTCAAAAAGTGGGGACGGATTATTTTTAGACTTTTTCTTTGAAGATTTTTATAGCACAAGCCAAAATAAAAGTGGCAGAACGTATGCTCTACCACTTTTCTATTATAATTCAACTTCACTATTTTCTGGTGTTACAATCGAACTTACTCCTGTTACATTGAAGTATTCTTCACAACGTTGTTTTAAGGCTTCCATTGCAAGTGTTGCTCTTTCAGCTTGATCTTTTGTAACAGATTCCATTACAAGAACTGCATTCGTTGTTTCTTCTTGTAACATTGTTCTCTTCGCTTCTCTCCAGTTTTGAGACAACGACATACAGCTCCATCATCATCAAAGTGGCAAATTTCACCCTCTAATGCTGGGGAATCTTCTTCAGCACCCTAATGGGAAGAAACTTTCTCCTCCTTTAGCTTTACCTAATCGTAAATCTCCTTGGATTTTATCTAAATCTTCTCCCCCTAATGGTACAGCATATTCAATAGAAATACTATTATAAATATCTACTAATGGAGTAATCAATCGGAATTGATGTCCTTGAGAAACACGTTTTTAACAATGCTTCAATAGAAGAACGAGCTCCTTTTTGTTTTTGAACTTAGAATAGGCTTGTCTCCATTGTTGAATGACAAGATTATCACTAAATACTTCTTCTGTAAAAATGAACTTGAGCTTTTTGACAAGCTTCTTGTAAAATCCCTTCAAAATAAGGATCTTCCGTTTCATCTACATAATTATTAATTCCTTTTTAGCACTAAAACATTTACTTGACCTTCTGGAAATAATTCCCAAAAATTCTGGCTCAACGATAAATTTTGCCATTCCTCATTCTCCCTATTCTAATTCTTCAAATCTTTGTTTCATTGTTGCATTATTTTTGACGAGTTTTTTTACAGTCAAATCAGTTTGCCTTATTATTCGCTAATCTTAAGTTGTTTTCAGATGATAACAAAGCATCTTTTGTTTTTTTGTAAATGAGAAATTGTTTTATCAATTTCATCAATTGCTATTTTTAAATTTCTTACTCGCTAATTCATAATTTTTAGAAAAAGCTATTTTTAAAAAGCCAGCAAGTCTTCTTCAAAATGTGTAATATCTAATTGTTGCTCTTTCATTTTGAGCTAATTCTTGTTTATATTTTAAAGAATTTAACGCTGCATTTCTTAATAGTGTAATAATCGGAATAAAGAATTGAGGTCTAACAACATACATTTTCTCATACACATAGCTGACATCCACAATTCCATTATTGTATAGTTCATTATCTGCTTCTAATAAAGAGACTAAAAATCGCATACTCACAATTCTTCTCACGTCGATCTTTATCCAATTCTTTAAAGAAATGTTCATTTTTCTTTTTCGTTGCGGTTTGATCATTTTCATTTTTCATCTCAAACATAATGGATAAAATCTCATTTCCAAAAATCATCATATTCTCGGTAAATATAATCGCCCTTACTTCCTGTTTTAGCATCATTATCTTTACCAAATTCTGCTCTTGGAAAAAGCCGTCATTCTTAATTGGTTAAATTGAATCTCGCAATGTTGTTCTAAACTTTCACCGACCATTTTTGTCGATTGTTTTTGCTTTTAAAAATCTTTATAGAAGGCAATCGTTTTCGTCTTTTTGACGTAACTCTAGTTCATATTTTTTTCTTTTTAATGCAGCTGCTTGAACTTCTTGTTCTTTTTTTCTTGCAAATGATTTTTCGCTTCTAAGTCAGCAATCACACGATCTTTTTCTGCAGATAACTGCAGAAACTCGTAAGGCTTCTTTTCGTTTCTTGAGCTTCAATTTTTGCTTGAAGTGATTGAATCAATTGTTCTTGCTGAGTAATTTTTTTCTTGATATTGCTGCGTCAATTTCTTGTTTTTGAAACGACTTGTTCTTGTTGAATTTTAGATAATTCCAATTCTAATTTATGTTTCTCTTTTTCAACTTGAACTTCCATTTTGTTGACTAGCTTGTTTTTAGCTCTTGTTCCAATAGAGCAATTTGTTGTTTTATAGTCTGCTAATTTCTCTTCAAAAATGAGATTGAGCTTGTTGAGATTTTAACTGTTGTTCTGTTTCAAATTGTTTTTGGCGAATTCTAATTGTTGATGAATTTCTTGCGTAAATTCTTGAGTACGAACTTGACTCACAATATCTGCATAAGAATGTTCATCAATGGTAAAAACTTTTGACAGTGCGGACATTTAATTTCGTTCATACAAGTCTCCCCTCTTTTATTGAAATAATAATTATTGATTAACAAATGCAATAATCTCTTCTACACTAATAGATGAATCACAAACTACACGAGCTTCTCCACCTTTAGCCACTAATAGACCTGGTACTGTTGGAATACCGTATTTTTGACGGAAAGCTTGAATTTCATTTAGTTGTGTCACATCTTCACTATTTACAAAGATTGCTGGTTTTATTTAACGCTTTACGTGCTTCATTCATTTTTTTGGGAGCAAAGCGACGGCAATATGGACAAGTTGGACGTCCGATAAATAATACTACTTCTTCTCCACTTGAGATTAAGCTTTCTACCTCTTTGATTGATTTTTTCAAATTTTTCTACTGCTTCAAAAAATTCTTGTGACATAGTTTTTTTCTCCTTGTTTGGGATTAATATCCTTATATTTTTTTCTTAAATAAATTAATCGTGTGATAAATCCTCCGAGCATTCCAATGGCTACTCCACCGATTAATTCTTGAATGATAATGCCTATTCAATACCAATTAGAATTGCTACTAACATAATGGCATTGAGGACATTTAATTCTTTCAATTTTTCTTTAGAATCCATTCTTTCACCTACACTTATTGTAACACATTCACTTGGCACATTTTCATGGCTTCTAATGCTTGTTGATGCGTTTGAGGGGTTACCCCGGCACATGAAGTCGAACTTACATTAATCGGGGATTTCTGGGAAATTTGCTTTTCGCTAATAAGACATTACTAATGACGCAAATATCCGTACACAATCCTAAAAATGTAATGGAGTTAATGGAAGGTACTTCCTGTAATAATTCCATCAATTTTGTTGATCCAAAAGTAGGTTTTTCAACCCCAACAGCATCTTTTTCTTCCAGTGCTTCTTGAACAATAGCATCTAAATGCCATCCTGGTGTCCCTTTTACACAGTGAACGACTGGTAATTTCTTCCCTTCTTCTGTTTCTAAATAATTTTTCATGATGGGTATCCAATGTATAAAAATACCTTTCCTGAAAATTCTCGAATAAATTTTTGCAACAGTTGGTACTATAGCTACTGCTTCTTTACTCCCAATACTCCATCTACAAAAATCTTTTTGCATATCTACAACAACTAAGATATCTGTCATGACTTTTTCCTCCAATAAATGATAGTATTCATATAAATAACGGAATATAAAATAATATCCGCCCGCTAAAACATAGCTGATACTAATACAAAATAGCAATAATTCCTTTTGATAAACTTGCCATTTCATACGCAATTGTTCCCCTCCTAAAAAAGAAGAACATACTTAAACTATAAAACATAATTTTGACTTTTGTCATTTCGATGACCTCTTAACCATCTTCCAATCGCAAAAACCTGTATCTGTTAAATAGCCCGTAAAAATGTGATGTTCTAACAATCATTCCTCGATAATAAATAAACATTCCATTTTTGAACACCGACTGTAAATGCTAATTGATACATCCATAGCGATTCTAACTTCAACCAATAACTTAAGCCTAATAGTATTCCTAATACAATTAGTAAGATTCCATAGCGGTTTGCAAAACGAAATACTTTTTTCCGAAAAATCACTCCACAACAGACGCCGCCAAGTAAAAAAACTCATCACAATCCAAAAGTAAAGTGATTGCTTTTTCTCTTTCTCCAGCCATCGAGTGAATTAAAACTCCCGAAACATTCCCTGTCATATGTGTAGTGGGTGTTTCATATAATAATAATGTTGTAATATTTACAAATCCTGATAAAAGCACTTAGTAGACCTATCCAGATTGCAAATAATATTCCTTTTTGTTGCTTCATCTCTTCCCCTTACCGTTGTTGTATATAGTATTGAAAAAGCTAATCCCCAACAAATAACATTCACTACATAACAAATTATAAAAATAAAAGTCGATGAGTTTTATGGTGGAAAAACTAGCATTCCTAGTATTCCACCAAATCCCCCACTCGATTAATCCTAGAGTTAATAATCTTCTTTCTGGTATTCGCCACTTTTTCGCTTAGCAGCTCTTTTATCTATTCCCATAAAAATAAATAATAAGAGATTAAGTCCTAGAAAATAAGTTAACAGTAATAACAAAGTATTACTCAACTGGAACAGCCCTCACAACTTGTTCCATTTAATTGACCAATTTTCAAAAATGTACTGACCTGTCTTCGTTACTAAACAAGGAATCCCTACCATTCCCCATTGTTTGCGACCTTCAAATTGTGGTTTATCGTCTCGTAAACGAATAAATTCTTTTAAATTTGCCATACTTGCAGTGATATCTACCTCACGATAGCTAATGTTTTGTCTTTCTAACTCCTCTACAAAAAGCTTTAGTATCTGGACATAAACTACTAAAATATAATACGTGTTCTTGCATTTTAAAAACTCCCTATCTATTTAATATTTGTTGTAAAGCTTGTCTTGCTAATTGATCAGCTCCTCGGTTTTCCTTTTCAGGAATCCATTCTAAAAAAATAGTTGCAAAAAATTTTTCCGTTCTTCTGCACTTTTTTTAGAAATTCTTGATAAGCTACTTGTTTGGTATAATTTTTCAATCGCCATCATCGCAAATTTTTGAATCAGAATTTAAAAAAATGAGTTCATGATGCCATTCTTTCTCTTGAAGAATCAATAAAGCACGATAAATCGCCCATAATTCCGCTTGATGATTATCCATTAATTGGTCAGAACATTCCTTAAATAAAAAAATTGTTGTTTTTGATACAAAATTTCAATTCCAATTCCGACTTTACCTGGATTCCCATTCACAGCTGCATCCGTTCTTACTCGAATCATTCTGATTCTACTACCTGAACTCCTGTCGCTTGAAGTCCATGAGCACCACGTGCAATTTCAAATTCAACAAATTGTCCTTCTTTCAAAGTCTTAAACCCTTCAGATAAAATCCCTGTAAAGTGAACAAATACATCTTCATCTGTATCAGTGACAGAAATAAAAACCATAGCCCTTTTCATTTGCTAAACCATTTTACGACTCCTTTTTCATTATGAATCCCTCCAGCCTTTTTCAATTCTCAGACAGCTTTTTATCTCATTATATACGTTCTATTTCTTTTTAAAAATAATTTGTTTCAAGTCTGTTTTCAGGATTTATTTTCTCGAAAATCTTCGTATTGTTTTAATAAAAAGTAGCATCGTCATAAAATAAGCTTTGCATCACGTCTTCTTTTTCTGAAAAAATAAGCAACCCATTCTTCAAATGAAGTTATATATTCTTCTTGAAACGGATGTAATCGAATAATATCTTGCATCCATTTTTGAGCGAATATCGTAGCGTCTTCTATTGAAAAAGAATCCATCAACTCATTTAATAATTCGGATTCTTCTTTATAAAATCGTGATTGAACAATTGAAAACAGTTTATTGCGTTCTATCAGTTTTATTTCACCATTCCATAATAATTGAATCGCATTAAGCGTTCCAGAATCCAACCATTCATCTAATAAAAATAGCTTTATCAAATATTGGCATCTTTGGATGAATTAAAAATAAGTGAATTACGAATTCTTTTTGAGGCAATGTAGAATCAATTAACACTTGTGTCATATAATGAATTTCTTCTACAGAAAAAATACTTATCTTCATTTTTGCAACGATTCTCCAATTTCTTGTAACTGCTGAACTTTCTCTTGTTCCTGTTTCAATTGTTGATTCATCATTTTTAGTTGAAGAGCGTTTATCCATGGAGCTTCTAAGTGTTCAGACTGTTTCAAATATGCTTCCACTTCTTCGAACCGATTCGAATGGATTAATGCTTCTAGATAAACAGATACATACTTCTCATCTTGCAAGTTAAACTCTTCTACGAGCCAAATGATTTCATTCCAGTCTTGAATGCGACATAGTAGAGTCCATAATTTTTCTAATAATTGTTCTGAACGAGTCTGAATATAGCCTTTTTCTAACCAATCAATTGCAGCAATTAAATCATCTTCTTTTTGACATTGGTTTGCTTTTTCGATATAAAATTCTTCTTGATTTGGAAATTCAATTGTATTCCCCATCTTTTTCCTCCTCTTTAAAAGAAAAACAGACTAACATGATTAGTCTGTCTTAGCATCATTCGGTAAAAAAATTCAATAATATCTTTTAAAAATTTACGATGGTGCGATCTTCACAAATATCTTTCATAACAGTCGTTGAAGCTCCCCAATCAATGACAACTACCGCACTATTGGATAGGAGCTTATGAATAACACCATCACATTTGTTGCCCTCGAAAAAAGTAAAATGAATACGATCTCCTACATCTGGACGAGATCGAATCCTTTTACTTTCTTAATTACAATCAAAACTTCCTCATAAGATATACCCAATATATGCGCAATACGAGATTTAGTGGTGCCTTTACGAAGTTCCGTTTCAACAATTGCTTGAATTTTCTTTGTAACTTTTACGGTCATCTTCATCGCCTCTTCCCATGGGCCTTCCAATTCCAACACATCTACTATATTACTAATCTTAGTATAGCACAGATACCATTTTTTTGTCAGTTAAAAACTCTCAAAAACATTGATATTATAACGTTTCTAGTAATATTTTCGAAAAATATTAGAATTTTCGTCTGAAAGATTAAACTTCTCTTTGACCAAAAGGCGCACATTTCTAATAAGGGACATTCATGGCATTTTTGGTTTTGCGAGCAATACAGTGATATCGTCCAAAGAAAATCATCCAATGATGTGCTCTCGACCATAATTCTTTTGGAATTTTTACGACATAAAGTTTCCTCTACTTCTAAAACTGTATCTTTTTGTCTACAAATCTGTAGTCTTTTAGAGATTCGCTCAACATGCGTATCTACTGCAAATGCTGGGATATTAAAAAGCAACACTCATAACTACATTGGCAGTTTTCCTACCAACTCCGGCTAAACTCACTAATTCTTCTCTAGTACAGGGGAACTTCGCCATTAAAGCGTTCTAGCAGTTGTTCGCACAAAAGGCGAATGTTTTTGCCTTACTTCGATATAATCCTAATGACTGAATACATTCAATCACTGCTTCTTCACTCGCCTCTGCTAAATGAGCAGGAGTCGGAAAATCTCTCAAATAATTTTGGTGTTACTTTATTCACACCGACATCGGTTGCTTGAGCACTTAGAATCGTAGCAATCAGTAATTCAAAAGCATTGCGATGGTTTAGCTCACAATGAGCATCTGGAAATAAATCTCCATTGTTTGAACTGCTTCAATCGTTTTTTTGTTTTTGATAACATCGTCTTCCCCCATTAATCTAACCAATTATCTAATGGAACTAGAGGAATTGGTGTTGTTTCTTTTTGGTTTCGCTGCAAAATTGCCATTTCTCGTACGATTCTTATCTTGAATCACTTGTTGCACTGTTTTTGAATCCTTTTCTTTGCCATGTTAGCAAGATTTTATCCATATATTTTAATGTAAATACTTGATTCAATACCGCTTCTTTTTAAAGCTGCTAAAATTAACTCATAAGAATATTCATCTTTATCAATCCAACTTTTTTTATCATTTGAATTTCGTACGAACTAATCGGTCTTCCAAATTCTTTTTCAATGACAAAAATTAAATTTGGCTTATCATTTTCTTCTTTTTTTCGCCACTTCTTGACGATGTAATATTTCCAATTGTTGAAATAACGGCGCTAGACTATAATATTCTTCTTTTTGCCTTGTTCATTTTTCTTTTTGGGTCACGGATACCACTTGTCGATCCAATAAATGCTGAATAATTTGGAATAAAGTATTTTCACCAATGGAAAATACCTCGCAGATTTCTTCTACATTCAATGGAAAAATATTCTGAAGTGGAATGTTGTAACCACCAAGAAAGCATTAAGCATTCTTGCGCCGTCAATTGTAATTGTTGATAATAACGGATGAATGGATTTGGAACGGTTGTTCCTCCTTGATACATCCAAAATTGTTGAAATGTTTGTTTCCAAAATTTTTCACCTCATTTTCTGACATAAAAACCGATTTCTAGAAATTCTAAAAATCGGTTTGAAATTGTCTCTTCTATGGGAAAAATACGGTTTAATAAACGTGGGAATGGAATTGCTTCACGAATATGTTTCGTTCCAGCAACGAATGTCACCATTCTTTCTAACCCCTAGTCCGAATCCTGCGTGAGGAACTGAACCATATTTTCTTAAATCTAAGTAGAATGCATAATCATCAGGATTTAAGCCATTCTCTTTAATTTTTGCATATAATTTATCATAGTCTACTTCACGTTCAGAACCACCAATAATTTCACCATATCCTTCTGGAGCTAATAAGTCCGCACATAATACACGACTTTCATTACCAGGTACTGGTTTCATGTAGAATGCTTTAATATCCGAAGGATAATTCATCACGAATGTTGGTACTCCGAAATGGTTTGAAATCCAAGTTTCGTGTGGAGAACCAAAAGTCATCTCCATGTTCTAAATGTTCATAATCTGTATCTTCATCTGCTTCATGAGCTTGTAATAAATCAATCGCTTTCATCATAGAAATACGTTTAAATGGTTCACTAACATATTTCTTCAATAATTCGACATCTCTTTCTAATGTTTCAAGAGCATGAGGCGCACGGTCTAAAACTCCTTGAATTAATGCTTTTTACATAAGCTTCTTGTAAATCTAATGATTCGTCATGAGTCACAAAATGGATATTCAGCATCCATCATCCAGAATTCTGTTAGTGACGACGAGTTTTTGATTTTTTTCAGCACGGAATACTGGTCCAAAGTCGAATACTGGACCGAATGCCATTGCTCCAGCTTCTAAGTATAATTGACCTGATTGAGATAAGAAAGCTGGATCTCCAAAATAATCTGTTTCAAATAATTCAGTTGTATTTTCTGCTGCATTTCCAGATAAAATTGGACTATCGAATTTAATAAATCCATTTTGATCAAAAGAATTCATAGGAAGCATAAATAATAGCATTACGAATTTGCATAATCGCATGTTGTTTACTTGAACGTAACCATAAATGACGGTGGTCCATTAAGAAGTCCGTACCGTGCTCTTTTTGGAGTAATTGGATATTCATGACTTTCCCCAATCACTTCTAATCCTGTTACTAATAATTCATACCCTAATCTTGAACGAGTATCTTCTTGTACAACACCTGTTACATAAACAGCTGTTTCTTGTGTTAATGATTTACAATTTCAAACACTTCTTCTGGAACATCGCTTTTTACAACAATTCCTTGAAAATAAGTTGCTCCATCACGCAATTGTAAGAAAGCAATTTTCCCACTTGAACGTTTATTAGCTACCCAAGCTCCAATAAGGACTGTTTGTCCAACATAATCTTTTGCTTGGTTCATTCTGATTTTTTCAAAAATAATCCCTCTTTCTACAAATAATTTCTAACAAATTGATTCATTCTTTGAGCGGCATTTTTAGTTCTTCTTCACTACTTGCACAACTTAATCGCAAGTAGCCAGTACAACCGAAGTTTTCACCTGAAACAGTTGCCACTCCAACTTCCTCTAATAATTTTAATGCAAATGCATCTGAAGTTTCAACTCCAACTATTTTCATTGCTTCTTGAATATTGACAAATAAGTAGAAAGCTCCACCTGGTTTCACGCATGACATGCCAGGAATTTCCTGAATGAGTGCATGGAATAATTCAATTCTCTTTTGGAATTGAAGGCGCATCGCTTCTTTATCTTCTTGTAAATCTTCCTGAAAAAGCACGAATCGCAGCAAATTGCACAACTGCAGCAGGATTACTCGTTGTATGACTGGTTAAATCATTCAATGCTCGTATCACTTCCACTGGACCAAAGGCATATCCTAATCGCCAACCCGTCATCGCAACAGATTTCGATAATCCATTAATGACTAATGTATTATTTTTGGATTTTCTTCAGATAGACTTGCCACACTCACACTTGGCACATCATGCACTAATTCATAATAAATCTCATCAGCGATAACAAACACTTGATGATTTAATGCCCACTGACAAATCTCATATAATTCTTCTCTGGAATATGTTAATCCTGTAGGATTCGATGGAGAATTCAAAATTAATAATTTTGTTTTTATCTGTTACAGCTTTTTCTAACAAATCTACGGTTAATTTAAAGGCATTCTCCTCACTTGTTCCACAAAAACCGGTACACCTTGGGCTAATGTAATTTGCTCTGCATAACTAACCCAATAAGGAACTGGAACTAACACTTCTTCACCTGGATCAATTAATGTTTGAAATACAGAATATAACGCAAACTTCGCTCCAGCAAAAACAGCTACTTGTTGTTTATCAACTTTCACACCATCTTTTCTGAAATGAAAATCACTAATCACTTGTTTTAATGCATCTAACCCTAAAGTAGGTGTGTAATGATCGGTTTCATGTTTCAATAATGACTCAATTGCTGCTTTTTGTTATTTTTTTCAGGTGTATTAAAAATCAGGCTCACCAATTGATAAGCTAATAATATCTTTCCCGGATGCTTTTAATTCTCTTACTTTTTGTGTCATCGCTAAAGTTCCAGAAGGAAGTATTTTTAGAGACACGTTCTGAAATTTTTACCATAATATCTCACCTTTAAATATTTTCAATATCTTTTATCCATTGTCCATTTTTGGCGGAAATATAATAATATCCAATTCGTTTATTGCTTGTTCGATAATTGACTTCCCAGACTGGTTCATCTTTTATCATTCCCAATCTTGCTTCTAAAATCTCATCTGTATGTTTCGCTTGTTTTTGTGATTGATCGTGCTTCTTGCTCATTAATAACAGCATCCTGTTGTAATAGGGTTACTTCTTTCTTATCTGGAGAAACAATCGCATATAATTGTTGACCTTCTGTTGTAATTCCAGCTAATGAATAATAAGTTTCTTCCGTATTAAACCAATAGAAATCTGTAATTTTTGTAAATTGAACTTTTTGAGCTGCAATCTCTACTGCCAAATCTTTTTGCTTTGTAATCGTTCAGATTGACTGAGATAAAATATTCGAGCTGCTCCAAAAATCACTAAAAACGTGCAGACGAAAAAGCAACATCGTACGTCTTCTCATGGATGCACAACCTTTTCTAATTTTTAAATTCAGATAAATTTATTATACGATAAGCTAGTAAAAAGCACCAGTATTTTTATAATTTCTTGAATAAGAATTTAGCAATAAAAAAGACAGTTCCCATGGTTGAGAACTATCCTTTTTCTTATTAGACACATTTATTTTTCTACAATCACTTGACATTCTGCTTGTTCCTATTAATGTTTTATGTTCAGGAACTTCAATGCTTTTTATCTGTAATAACATAATCGAGATGAGCACCTTTACGAATGATAGAATTCGCCATAATAACACTATTTTTCACAACAGCTCCTTCTTCGATGATAACATCCTGAAAAATAATACTATTTTTCAACAGTACCATTAATACAAGAACCATCTCCTAATAAAGAACTTTTAACTTGTGAGGTATCTCCATAACGTGTTGGTACACTATCTTGTACTCTCGTTAAAATATCTGTTCCACTATCAAACACAGCTGTTAATGTCTCAGGGTTTTAATAAGTCTTGATTGAAATCAAAATAATCTTTTACCGTATTAATAATTTTTAGAATATCCTTTAATTTCATAGGCATAAACATTTAGCGTATCTAGATTTTTAGAAACATAATCTCTTAAAAATATCTTCCCAACCAAGAGTCATCCCTTTTTAATAATGGCATTTAATAATTCTTTTGTCATAATATAAATTTTGACTTGTGTAGCACATTTTTCTCTTTTCCACCGTTAAAAATGGTATAAACTTTCATATACTTTATGATCTTTATCAAAAATAATTTGAGACTCTCCGATTTCAGGTTTACGATAATGATAGGCTACAGTAATATCTGATGCTGTATCCACATGGTATTGGAACATCTCTTTAAAAATCAATGGTTCCAATAATATTAGCATCTGCTAAAATACAATATTCTTCCGTTAAATTTTTCCGTATAAACCATTGTATTCCCCAATGCTTCTATTTTATTTTGAGGAATTCGAGTAGATAAATAATTAGATAATGGCGTTAATAACGTTAACCCTCTATTTTTTTCTATTTAAATCCCAATCTTTCCCCCAACCAACATGGTCACGTAAAGATTTATAATTATGGTTGGTCACAATTCCAATATTATCAATATCTGCCTTCACTAGGGAAGATAACATAAAGTCCACTAGACGATATCTCGAAGCTACTGGTAAAGAAGCTAATGTTCTTGAACGGACTAATCCTTGTAAGTCATCTTGTCTATAATTATCTGCAAATAAAATCGCAAAAGCTTTTATCATATTAACATCCTCCCGCTTTCATTGGTTCACTGACAACTTCATTGCGCCCAATTACCGTAATCATATCTTTTCCTAATTCAATTTCTTGATGACCGATAGATACACCAGCTTTAATAACTGCACCTTCTGCAACGATGGAATGATAAACAGATGCACCTTTTTCAATTGTAGCATTTTGCATAATAATACTATCTTTAACGACTGCACCTTCTGCAATAACAACTCCTGAAGATATAATCGAATCTTTTACTTCTCCAAATACTAAAGTACCGTCTGAAATCATAGAAGATTGAACATCTGAATGTTCTCCTAAAAATTGTGGCAAGCGTCCTTCATGACGATAGTATATTCTCCAACTTGTATCATCAATATCAAATGCTTCTCGACTCTTAATTAAGTCCATATTAGCTTCCCATAAACTTTCAATGGTACCTACATCTTTCCAATATCCTTCAAATGGGAAGGCGAAAATCTTTTTATCTTCTTCTAGTAACATTGGAATAATATTTTTCCCAAAAATCCTTTTTCACTTTCAGGATTTGCTTCATCTCGAATTAAATACTCACGTAATACTCTCAATTAAAAATATAAATTCCCATAGATGCTTTTGTAGATACTGGATTTTTCAGGTTTTTCTAAAAATTCAACAATACGAAGGTCTTCATCTGTATTTAAAAATTCCAAAGCGATGTGCTTCTTCCATTGGAACATTAATATGAGCAATCGTTAAATCAGCTTCTTTTTCCTTATGGAATTCTAACATTTTATTATAATTCATCTTATAAATATGATCCCCAGATAAAAATCAAGACATAATCAGGCTCATATTGTTCAATATATTTAATATTTTTGATAGATGGCGTGAGCTGTTCCTTTATACCATTCTCCCGTTTTCCCTGCGGTATATGGTGGTAAAATCGATAATCCACCATCCATTCTATCTAAGTCCCATGGTTGGCCATTTTCCCATATAAGAATTTAATTCCAATGGTTTTAAAATTGTGTTAAAACACCAACTGTTGAAATACCTGAGTTGGCACAATTGGATAATGGAAAATCAATGATACGATACTTTCCTCCATACGGTACGGCAGGTTTTGCCATATCTTGTGTTAATACTTGTAAGCGAGTCCCTTGTCCTCCTGCTAATAACATTGCGACCATTTCTTTTTCTTGCCATTTGTGTCTCTCTCATATCTAGTTTAATCTATTCTTTCAAGATAGAGTGTTGAAAAAGCTGGTATGTTTATTTTTAAAGTAAAGCGGAATTCTCCGCATTTTTGCTGAACGGTTTTTAAGTTTCGATTTAATACACCTTGCCCACCAAATTTTTAGCATCTGAATTAAGTGCCATTTTTATAATGACGTTCTGTTTCAAAAACCAATGTGATAAGAATCCCAATTTTGACCAGAAAAATTCGAAAGTACTAATACTTCCTGTTGTTCAGCTTTTCTTGAAAAAAAGCAAATACATTGTGGGAAGCATCTTCTACGACATGCCATTCGAATCCTGCCCAACCACCATCGTGTTCCCACAATGCTGGACTGACTTTTATAAAAATTGATTTAATTCTTGTACAAAATCGATGAGTACTCTGATGAAGAGGGTAATCTAATAAGAACCAATCTAATTCCCTGTTTTTCATCCCATTCTATAAACTGGGGAATTTCACTTCCCATAAATGTTAGCTTTTTACCTGGGTGTCCAAACATATAGCCTAAAAAGCTTTTATAATGCGAAAAACTTTTCTTCGTAATTCACAGGCGCTTTATCTAATAAGGATTTTTCCCATGAACGACTTCATCGTGAGAAATTGGTAATATAAAAATTCTCAACAAATGCATAACACATTGAAAAAGGTTAATCGATGATGACATCCTTGACGAAAAATATGGATCTACCTCGACATAATCTAAACTGTCATTCATCCAACCCATATTCCATTTATAATGAAATCCTAAACCACCTTCATCAATTGGAGCTGTTATTTTTGGATAAGCAGTCGCTTCTTCAGCAATCATCATCACTCCTGGATAATTTTGGCGAACATATTGATTCAATGTTTTTAAAGAAATCTAATACTTCTAAGTTTTTCATTTCCACCATAAATATTTTTGCAGCTAAATGCTCAGGACGATCATAGTTTAAAAATAACATCGAACTGACTGCATCCACTCTTAGACCATCTAAGTGAAATTCTTCAATCCAGTAACAAGCGCTGGAATATAAGAAGGAGCAAACTTCACCACGACCATAATCAAAAAACTCTTGTCCCCCATGACAAATGTTCTTTCTTTCTTTCATCAGAATATTCATAACAACATTGACCATCAAATTCATAAAGACCGAATGCATCTTTTTGTAAAAATGCCCGGGAACCCAATCTAAAAATAACTCCAATACCATTTTGATGTGCCTTATCGATTAAATATTTAAAATCCTCCGGTATTCCATATCTTGAAGTAACTGCAAAAATATCCTGTTACTTGATATCCCCAAGATGGATCATAAGGATATTCTGTAATCGGAAGAAGTTCAAGATGTGTATAATGCATCTTCTTTGCATAGGGAATTAAAGTATCTGCTAATTCTCGATAACTATAAAAATCACCATTTTCTTTATTTTTTTCCAAGAACCTAAATGTACTTCATAAATATTCATTGGTTTTTGATAAGGAACTCTCTTTGTTTCATCCACTTATCATCATTCCACTCGTAGTTTGAGTCTGTATAAACTTTTGAAGCTGTTAATGGACGAGTTTCAGCATGTCTAGCATATGGATCTGCTTTCCAGAGCATCCGACCATCATTTGTTTTTGATAACATATTTATAGGCATCATAAGAATGAAGTCCCTCAACAACCCTTCATAAATCCCTTGATCATTGATTTTATTTAATGGATAAGCTGTTGGATTCCAGTTACAAAAATCTCCTGAAACATAAACTTCTTCTGCATGAGGTGCCCACACTCGAAAAGGTACATTGATTTCCTTCTAAAAAGATCCCAAATACTCATAGGCACGAAAAATTTTTCCCTTCATGGGAATAAATATTCTGCTAAAGAATCACTCATACGCACTCCTCCTCTATCCTTCTTCAATCCGTTTTTACGAATTTTTACAAGTCGTTTACATTTTTGTTGCATAAAAACCCTATAGATTCTTTTTCCGTTTATTTTACAATTTGATTATAACATATCTTTGCCTATTTTCGTATATTTTTCAAAATAAAGCGTTTTATTTATTGTCATATTCACTATTCTATCAGACTATTTCTTTTTCTTCATTTTATACTACAATTGCAGTAATACGAGTTTTTAGAAAGGAAGATATTTTTGATATTATTTAATCCGATAAAAAATAAATATCCAAAAGGAGCCGTCTCTTCTTCTCAAGAGATTCTCTTTGAAGTATGGATTCATCAAGATTTTTATTTTTAGAACACTTTCTCTTACTTTATTAAATGATTTTACACATCAAAAATATTTATCTATTACATAAAACGGACATTTTAGAAAAACATTATAGAAAATATACTGTTACCGTTCCAGCATTAGAAACAGGACTTTATTTTTATGATTTTTGAAGTTACATTTGATGATTCAATTGGTTACTTGAAAAAACATGAATTTGATGCTGTTCTTACAATGGAAGAACAATCTTACTCTTCTTGGCAATTAACGGTTTATGATGCAGACTTCCAAACTCCAGATTGGATAAAAGGTAGTATTATGTATCAAATTTTTCCCAGATCGCTTTAAAAGAGTCCTCATTATCAAGCAACTGTTGCTGCTAATGAAGAAACAAGAGTTCGTCATGACGAATGGAATGCCATTCCATATTCTTCTATTACTCACGAGAATTATCGAGCACAAGATTTCTTTTATGGGAAATTTAAAAGGAATTCATGAAGAATTACCTTACTTTAAACAACTAAAGATTGATAGTATTTACTTGAATCCAATTGTTGAAAGTCCTGAAAAATCATCGCTATTCTACTTCGGATTACTTTAATGTAGATCCTTATTTAGGTACGGTGCAAGACTTTAAAGATTTATGTAAAGATTTTTAAAGAACAAGATATTCGTATTACATTAGATGGAGTATTTAGCCATACTGGAGCAGATAGTATTTATTTCAACCGTTATGGTCATTATGACAGTGTGGGAGCTTACCAATCTCAAGATTCCCCATACTATCCATGGTTTTACATTTAATGAATTTCCAAATGTGTATCAATCATGGTGAGGGATTCACAAATTTACCAACTGTTATTAAAGAAAATAAGGAATATCAAGAATTTATGTTTGATGCTCAAAATGGTGTCATTCCTTATTGGCAACGATTAGGAATTGGTGGATGGCGAATTGATGTAGCAGATGAATTTCCTGATTGTTTCATTGATCAATTAAGAAAGTCTGCTAAAACAAGAAGATCCAGATTGCTTCTTATTAGGGAAGTTTGGGAAGATGCAACAACTAAATTCTCTTACAACACAAGAAGAAGATATTTCTTAGGAAAACAATTTGATAGCGTCATGAATTATCCATGGAGAGATGCCATTATTCGCTTTGTTAAACATAAAAATGCACATCAATTTTCTCTAGCTCTATTAGAATTACTAGAAAACTATCCAAAAACCTGCATTAGATGTTTTAATGAACCTATTATCTAGTCATGATACAGAAAAGAATTTTAACCGTATTAGCATTTGAAAATCCTGAGAATTTCCTGTTGAAAAACGACCAGATTACAAGCTAACGGAAGTGAATATCAATTAGCAAAAGAAAGATTCTTTAGTGCCTCCTTTATTCAATTTACCCTTCCTGGTGTACCTAGTATTTACTATGGAGATGAAATTGGTATGTATGGCTTTAGAGATCCTTATAATCGTCAAACATTCAAATTTGATGAAAAAATGATGAAGTTTTTAGCATTCTATCAAGAATTAACAAACTTTAGACATCAACACCAAGAAGATTTTAAAAGCAGACTGTGATATTATTAAAAGTAGCCGATGGCTGTATTGCTTATAAACGTGGCAAACTATTATGTATCATCAATTTAGATCATTCTGCTCATTTTATTGAAAACTATTCAGGAGAAATCCATTATCAAAAAGGAGAATTTTTACCCAACTCCACATGGTATTGTAGTAGGACCAAATAGTTTTTGGAGCGATCAAATTAGCTTAATTTCCATACAAGAGAGTGAATAGAAATACAACTTGTATCCTATTCACTCTCTTATTTTATCTTATCCACGAATGAGACTAAATAATGGAATTAACACAATCGGTAAAAAGCATTGCTGGTAAAAAGTTCATCACCTTAATTTTCGTTAATTCTAATAGATTCAATCCTAATGCAACAAGTAATAAAGAACCCACTGCAGACATTGCATGAGACAATCGATTCACTTAAATACGGTGCTACAAATTGAGCGAGAACCATCATTCCACCTTCATACAAAAAGAATGGCTAATGCAGACAACATTACTCCTGCTCCTTTTGTCGTCGTCAAAATAATCGAAAGCAAATCCATCAATTAAAAGCTTTCGTTATTAAAATACCGTGATTATTTCTCAATCCTGCTTCAAGAGACCCCATTACCGCCATTGCTCCAACACAAAAGATTAATACAGCTGACACAAAACCTTCTGCCAATTGATTTTGATTCCTTCTTTTGATAGTTTATCTTGAACCCACTCTGCAAATTTTCGAATATTCTCTTCTAATTGCATCATTTCTCCAAGATATCCTCCCAGCGAAAATCGAAACAATTAACAAAAAATCATATCTTGATCTACTAAAGCTCCTTTTAATCCAATGATAAACGTAATTAATGCAAGACCTTGCATAATATGAGAAGACATCTTTTCAGACATTCCTCGTTTTAAGAATAATCCAATCATTGTACCAATCACAATCGCAATAACATTTATGATTACACCCATTTTGTTCAAGCTCCTTCTAGCAATACTGCTACAAAGTATACTGCTATTAAACTAGAAAATCCATTAGAATTTAGCAATTCTAATGGATTCCTAATTTACTTTTAAAGAATTAAACCCATTCTCCATTTTCATTGACATAGTAGCCATCAGGAGTTTTCGTATTGACTAATAATTCACCTGATGCATCAACATAGTACCATTTTCCATTGACTTCAAAACCATTGGTTTTCTTTCATTGCTCCACTTTCTTCTAAATAGAACCATTTCCCCATTTAAGAATATCCAATCACTTTCCATCTTACCTGATCCATTATAGTAATACCATTTTATTACTAATTTTTCCCAAGTATTTCTTAAGTATTTTCCTTCAGAATTTACATAATACCAAGTATTAGATTTTTTGATCGTGAATCCATTCTGACTTCGCCATGTATCCGCCAGGTTTTACATAGTAATCTCAACCCATTGATTTTCAACATATTCTCCATTTGAATCAATAAAGAACCAACTTTGATAAGTCACATCATAAATCCATTGATTACTTACCTTTTGTCCTTCTTCATCCATATAATGTTTACCATTAAAACCTTTCTTTTGAACAGGTGTTGTTTGAGTTGTATTAGAAGATGTTGAAGATTGATTATTTGAAAGCAACATAAGTATTCGTATTTGTCGTTGCTGCAGCTATTGTTGTTTCAGTAGGTTGTAGACGATCTAATACTTCTTTCAATGGTGTCACATCGATAAATGGACTTGCTAATGGTGTTTTTGTTTCAACAGCTTTTTTCCATCTTAGCTTCTACATCTTTCATTAATTGGAAGACAGATTTTGCAACTGCAATTGATTTAGCAGTATATTCATCAGCATGTTCTTTTACATAATCATCAGATTTCCCTGTATATTCATCAATTAATTGATTTTGATAATCCATTAATAATGCTTCTATTTTTCCCAATTTGAACGAATACTCTTACCAAACAATTCTGGATGATCCATTACCATTGTATCAATATTAGTAGCTACCCAATACCAAGAATTAGCATCATATTTGTTTCCTCTAACTTTATAAAGCTTCAAATGTATCTTTAATACTGCCAAAATAAGGAACATATGGTGTATTACGAGAGCGACCTAAACTTAACCACATTACTCCACCTAATGATTGTGGTAATTTTTGATTAATTTGATAAACATGTGGATCAATCACATTTTCGTTTCCTGGAGCATAAGCATATTTTCCATAGTTTGGATCTGTCGGATCTGCTTGTTTTTCTATAAAAATCTTTCTTCGTATCATAACCTGGAACTTGGTCATCAGGCACCAATTCTCCATTTAATGTTTCAAAAACGATTTCTTTGAACATTTAATCCATCAATTACAGTAAAAATCCTTTCTTGGGCTATCTTGTAAAATTCATAACGTTTATCTTGATAAGTTACATTAGAAGATGGATTTAATAACTTAATTCCTGCATACACACGTGAACGGTCCCCATTTTCTAAAGGTGGCGCATAAGTAGCAGCTAAATCAATTTCACCTTTACTTTCATCTCCTACAAATACTCCTGCTTTTTAGCTGTTTCAATAATCCCTTTTTGAGCTATAATAGTTTCTTTTATCATTAATATTTACTTTTGCCTAAGAAATAAGTATTTGGGAATACAGAATATTTATCATCTGGATACTTAAAGGCTACATATTGATGTCCAGAATAAATTTCTACATACCATAATTCATTTTTCATCAGCAAAGACAATAATATTGCCTTCAGTAGATCCTTTTTCATCAATTTCTTTCGCTAATAATTGAACTGCTTCTTTTAGCTGTTTTTACACGTGGCAAGATTAAATCTGTTACTATAGCCTCACTAACTCCAGTTTCAACTAATGGATCAATTGCTGGATAATCAATTTCATTTTCTGGTCCTTCCAAAGGTCTCCCATCTGCTGCAATTTTTGGAGCTTTTCCTCCGACAACTTCATTACGTGGTGTTGCTGTTACTGTAGCAGTCATTGAAACCCCATGTTCATTAAAACCATGTTCCGAAAAATACCATCATCTGTATCTCTGGAATCATCTGCTACTACTGTATATTTATATTCATGTGATAAATGAGGATATTCAGTTCCATTTGTTCTATCTAGTAAAACTTCTCCTTTTTATAATCCTTAGCAGGATTTACAAAGAAATTTTTATTATGAGTATGTTGTTGTGTACCATCTGAATGGTAAGATGGGTAATCTTCCGTACGTCCATATAAGAACGAACCATCTTTTGTTAGTCCTTTACCAATAATAAATGCAGAACAAGCTTCAACAGCTTGTTGAGATAACTACAAGTCCAATAAGGACGGTAGATAATAATGTCTTACTAACTTTTTTTATTCATAGCTATCCCTCTTTTTAAAAAGAATCTTATATGATTAAAATAATATTTAACCAAATATAGAATACGCTTTCTTTATTGTAAATTCAATATTTTTCATTAATTTATAAGAAATATTATCAACTTTTTATTTCAAAAAGAACCGAATTCGGTACAATTCGGTTCTTTTCTGATTACCACTATATGTATATGCTACAAGTAGTTTGGCTATCAGTTTATCGATAAATTAAGCATGTGGTTGCTCACTAGCTGACGTTGCAGGTTGTGGTGCAGCTGTTGTATTAGTAGGTGCTACAGTTTCTCTGCTTTATCATTAACCACTGGTTTTTCAGTTTCAGCTGGAGTACTTGCTTCATTAGCAGTTACTTCTCCTGCTTTTGAAGTTGTACTATTTTCAGTTGTAGCTGTAGTTTTTGATTTTGGAGTTGCTAAATCTTTCTTCACTTCTTCAGATAATTCTTCTCTGAAATCAGAGTTGGTAGTGAATTATCTTTTGTCAGCTTGGTCTAAAGCCATTTCAGCAAACTCTTTCATTCCATCAAGTTTACTCATAGATTCTTCATCATCCGGTTTTTGCAATTGCTTTTATAATGTTCCCCAACTCTAATATCTACTTTCTCATTTGGAGTTTTCATGAGCTTTTTGATTTCTTTTGTTGCAAAAAACGAAGGACTAATCAATGATTCTGTAGAATAAGTATTTTCATAATTTAACTTACTTTTTGAAAAATTTTTCAATTAAATCAGAAACTTTTTCTCTTAATTCAAACGGTAATGGTTTATCTTGTACATGTTGAGTAAAGAAGTATAAATATTTCATTGCTTCAACACCAATACGTTTATTCGCATCTTGTAAAAGCTTGCACGTAATCTCTCACTGCTTCTAAAGGCTTTCATATCTTTTGCTTCAATTGCTTTTATTTGCTGCAGCTCTTAATTCATCTTTTGTAACATTATAATCATTCAACTCTAAATCATTAATCGTACGAATAATACTTTCATGTAATGCGTTTAGAGCTTTCTCTTCTTTAGAAAGTTCTGGTGTTGTAACAGTTGATGCTTTTTTTCAATATATTTTTTCATCAAATTGTTTCAACAACTCTAAATATCCTTGAGTTGAATTTCCTTTTTCATCCAAACGTTCTTTGATTTCTCGTAAACTTGTTAGGATACGACTTAATTCAACTGGTTGAGTTTTATATTTTTCAGATGCTTTTATTCGCTAATACCTCAATTTGATTTTCAACGGCTTTCGTATCTAAGTCTCCAGCAATATATGTTGGTGTAATTTCTTTCAATTTATTTGCAACATATTTTTTTAGCACCTTCAATATTTTGAATTTTTAGAGAGTGACTATGGTCTCCATGTGGTACTTCAAATTTATCGCCTAAAAATTCGAATATCTTTTACAGAAATTCCCTATACGTTTTTGCTAAAGAAGCAATTTCTTGTGCAAATCGTAATTCAGGATCAATGGATGCATCTGAACTAGGAACTTCAAAATTACGTAATGGAATTGCCCATGGATGAATATGTGTCTTATCTTGTCCTTGTTCCATATTTTTGGAATGCAAACACTTTACCTACATATTTTCCATCTTTATAGGCAGATTCTAACTTAATAGTATCTCTTTCTACTCCATAAGCATACGTAATATAGTCTAAATATTTTTGTACTTCAGGAGATTTTTTTCTGTTAAATCTTTTTCATTTGGAATTATAGAAACAGGATTGTCTGAATTAGCTTCATTTTCGTGGTCATATTTATCGCCATCATGATCGTGGTGTTCACCTTCATGTTCATGTTTATCTCCATCATGGTCATGGTCTTCACCTTCGTGGTCATGTTTATCTCCATCATGTTCATGGTGGTGATTATCTAAAATTGGCTTCCCATTTTTGTCTTTTTATAAACAAAGTGGAAATGATTGCCATGACGAACTACATATCCAGATTCAGTTTCACTTACAATATCTTCTTTTCTAAATACAAAGCCATCATGGTCATGATCGTGATGTTCTCCTTCATGATCATGTTTGTCACCTTCGTGGTCGTGGTCTTCTCCCTCATGCTCATGTTTGTCGCCTTCGTGGTCGTGATGCTCACCTTCGTGCTCATGTTTGTCGCCCTCATGGTCATGGTGTTCACCTTCGTGTTCATGTTTATCTCCATCATGGTCATGGTGGTGATTATCTAAAATTGGTTTCCCATCTTTATCTTTGTAAATAAAGTGGAAATGATCCCCATGGCGGACTACATACCCTTCTGATGTTTCACTCACTACATCTTTCTTATCAAAGACGTATCCATCATGGTCATGATCGTGGTGTTCTCCTTCATGATCATGTTTGTCACCTTCGTGGTCGTGGTCTTCTCCCTCATGCTCATGTTTGTCGCCTTCGTGGTCGTGATGCTCACCTTCGTGCTCATGTTTGTCGCCCTCATGGTCATGGTGTTCACCTTCGTGTTCATGTTTATCTCCATCATGGTCATGGTGGTGATTATCTAAAATTGGTTTCCCATCTTTATCTTTGTAAATAAAAGTGGAAATGATCCCCATGGCGGACTACATACCCTTCTGATGTTTCACTCACTACATCTTTCTTATCAAAGACGTATCCATCATGGTCATGATCGTGGTGTTCTCCTTCATGTTCATGTTTGTCGCCCTCATGGTCGTGATGTTCTCCCTCATGCTCATGTTTGTCACCTTCATGATGATGGTGTTCAGCACTAGCTGCGGGTTTCCCATCTTTATCTTTTGTAAATAAAGTGGAAATGATCTCCATGACGAACGACATACCCTTCTGATGTTTCACTCACTACATCTTTCTTATCAAAGACGTATCCATCATGGTCATGATCGTGGTGTTCTCCCTCTTCTTCATGATTATGGTGTTCATCTCCATCTTCATGGTGTGCAGTAGTTGTTACAGGATTTCCTTGTTTATCTTTATAAATAAAAATGGAAATGGTCGCCGTGTCGTACGACATATCCTGTTTCTGTCTCACTGACAACATCTTTTTATCAAAAAACATAGCCATCTTCTACTTCTTCATGATGTTCACTTGCTACTGTATTTGTAGCCAATGTTGTAGCTATCGTTTGTTGCGCATTATTTTTATAAATAAAATGGAAATGATCCCCGTGACGAACGACATAACCCATTTCATTTTCTTCTACGATATCATTTGGATTAAAGACATAACCATCATCTGTTGAACTCATCACTGTAGCAGAATTCTTTTTGTTCATAAATAGCATCTGCTGGTGGAGCTCCGTATACAAAATGATAATGATCCCCATGTTTTTTTAAATATCCATTTTCGAATACTTCTCCAACAATTGTTTTTTTGGTTTATTATTTTTAATTTCTTCTGCAAGTTTTTTTCAAATTTAGTCATTTGAGCATTTGACACAGTTGTTTCTTCAACTTGTTGTTGTGAGTTATTATCTGTTTTGTCCTTGAAATAATCCGCAAGCTGCTGTGCTAATTGCAATAACACTACTTAAACCTGCCATCCAAAGTTGTTTTTCTAGTTGGCTTCATAAGCTCCCTCCTTTAAATCGTAAATATTACGTTTTTATAAAAATAACCCTTTTTTTTCCACATTTGTCAAGACTTATCTCCTATTTTTATATAAAAAGAGACGACACTAGTCGCCTCCATATTGAAATGATTTTTCACTGTAGTATTATCCATAAGATTCGCTTTGCGAAGCTGCTGGCGTCCATTGCTACTTCAGAGAAGTCAATTTCTATTCTATCTCACTTGGGTAATATGCCAAATTCTATTCGCATATTCTCTTACGGAACGATCCGCTGAGAAAATACCCGCTTTTGCAGTATTTACTAAACTCATTTTTTTCCCATTGTTTTTCATTATTATATGCAGCTTCAATTTGTTGTTGCGCATGAATATACGATTCAAAATCAGCTAAACACATAAACGGATCATGATTCAATAAGTAATCTACTAAGAAATTAAAGTTCATACCTCCAACCGTCATCGTACGAATGAAGTCAAGTGTTTGTTTCACTCTTTCAGAACGATTATACCATTCCCAAGGTTTGTAACCTTCTTCAATTAATTGATTTACTTCTTCTGTTTTTAATCCAAAAATGACAATATTCTCTTCTCCAACAGCTTCAAGAATTTCAACATTGGCACCATCTAATGTTCCTAGTGTAATAGCCCCATTTAACATTAATTTCATATTACCAGTACCACTTGCCTCTTTACCCGCTTGAGAGATTTGTTCACTCACATCTGCTGCAGGTAAAATAATTTCTGCAAGACTAACTTTATAATCTGGAATAAAGACTACTTTAATATATTCTCTCACTAATTCATCACTTTCAATTAATTGTGAAATTGAATGGATAAATTTAATAATATTTTTCGCCATATCATATCCAGATGAAGCTTTTGCAGCAAAAAATAAATGTTCTTGGAGTTGGTCTTAATCCTTGATATTTAATCGCTTGATATAAATAAACAATATGCAAAAGCATTTAATAATTGACGTTTATATTCATGAAGTCTCTTCACTTGTACATCGAAAAGATTGAATTTGGATTTACCGTAATTCCTAATGTATCTTGAATGTACGCTGCTAATTGTTGTTTCTTCTGATGTTTAATATTTTTTTAATGCATGTAAAACTTTCTCATCATCTTTATAGTCTAATAATTTAGAAATATTCGATAAATCTTTTACAAAAATCAATTCCAATTAAAGATTCTAAATAATTGGTTAATTCAGGATTTGCTTGTCCTAACCATCTTCTATGGGCAATACCATTTGGTCACATTGCCAAATTTATCCGGATACAAAGCATAAAATGAACGGAATGTAGAATCGACTAAAAATATCACTATGCAATTTCGATACGCCATTGACATAATGACTACCAACGATTGATAAGTTCGCCATCTTTAATCATTCCATCATAAATAATCGCTGTTTCTGGTAATGTCATTTCATAACCCCATATCAATAACCCATTGACAGAAGCGACGATTAATTTCTTCAATAATGGAGTAAATTCTTGGAAGAATTGGTTGGAATAAGTCCACTGCCCATTTTTTTCTAATGCTTCAGACATAATCGTATGATTTGTATAAGCAAATGTTTTCGTAGTGATTTCCCATGATTTTTCCCAAGAATAATGGTATTCATCAATTAATAATCTCATAAATTCAGCTACTGCCATCGCTGGGTGAGTATCATTAATATGAAGCGCTGCATATTCATGGAAGTTCTCTAATGTTCCAAATTCATGATAATGGTTTTTACTAATTGTTGTAAAGATGCACTAATGAAGAAATATTGTTGTTTAATACGTAATTCTTTTCCTTCTCTTGTGCTATCAGCTGGATATAATAATTTAGAAATAGAAGATGCAATCGCTTCTGCTTCTGAAGAACGAGAATATTCTCCACGTTCAAATAATTTCATATTAAATCCAGTTTTTGCTTTTTGCTTCCCATAAACGTAATGTATTGACAGTATCTGTATCATATCCCTGAAATTAATAAATCATATGGTTCTGCTTGAATAGCCGTATAATCTTCATGAGTCACACGGAATCCTTCTGGTGTCATTTCTTCTTTAATATTTCCATAGAAACGTACTTCTACTTCTTCATCATTTCGATAAACTAAACCATATTTTCCTAAATCTAACCAGTGATCAGGGAAATTCTTGTTGCCATCCATTATTAATCACTTGTTTAAAAATTCCATATTCATAAAGAATAGAAAAATCCTGTAACTGGATAATCTTGACTCGTTAATGCATCTAAATAACAAGAAGCTAGACGACCTAAACCACCATTTCCCAAGACCTGGATCAGGTTCAATTTGATAAATTTCATCTAATGAAATGTGATGTTTACTTAAATAAGATTCAATTTCTTTTTCAATTCCTAAGTTAAATAAATTATTTCTTAACGTTCTACCCACTAAAAATTCCATAGACATATAATACGCACGTTTCACTCTACGTTTTTTTAATTCTTGTTCATATCCAAATTTCTTTTTGAGATAAAATCTCACGAACACTTCTCATCATCGCTTCATAAACTTGACGTTTACTGGCATGATCAATCGTTACTCAAATTGAATTTGTAATATTTGTTCCATACGTTGTTGAAAAATTTAATGAATTCACAAAAAATCACCTTTATCCTTTTTATAAAATTGATTGATATAACGAAACATATTGCTTAGCTGATTGATTCCAACTAACATCTTTACCCATCGCTTGAGATACAATAGAAGCCCAATTTTTCCTTTTTGATGATCATAAACTTCTTTTTGTACGTCTTACTGCATCTATATAAATCTCCTGAATTAAAAACTTTCAAATGTAAACCCTGTTCCATACTCCCCATCAAATGGCTGAACAGTATCATATAATCCACCCACACGATGAACAATTGGAACTGTTCCATAACGCATCGAGATTAATTGTGATAATCCACATGGTTCCGTCTTAGATGGCATTAGAAATGCATCACACGAAGCATACACTTTTCGAAGACATTTCACTTGAGAACATGATTAAAGCTTCTTACAGCATCATGTCTACGATATTCTAATGAGCGTAACGCTGATTCATAATGAGCATCTCCCTGTTCCTAAAATCACCAATTGAATTCCTAAGTCTAATAGAGCATCTGCTACATCTAATACTAAATCAATTCCTTTTTGATGAGTTAATCTTGTTACCATACCAACCATCATCTTTATCTGCATTTTCTTCTAAAGCCATTTGTCGTTGAAAAGGCTAATTTGTTTTCAACTTTTTAGAAATACTTGATAATGAATAATTTGACTTCAAGATGTGAGAATCTGTCTGAGGATTAAACGTATCTGTATCTAATCCATTGACAATTCCTACTAATTTTCCTTGTTCTACTTGCAAAAATTTTATCTAAACCATATGAAAAAAATATGGATCTAAAAATTTCTTTTGCATACGTTTGACTAACTGTATTCACACGATTCGCTAATTGAATCGCTCCTTTTAACAGATTTAAGTCTCCATTATAAATTAATGCATCAAAATATTTATTATCTAATCCAAATAAATAGCCCATTTCATACGGATTGAATTTCCCTTGAAATTCAATATTATGAATGGATAGAACTGTTTGCATCTCTTGATAAAAATTCCATTCTTCTTGATTTAAAAATCATCCAAATAAATAATCGATAGTGCAGTATGCCAATCATTCGCATTAATAATCTGAGGTTGATAATCAATATGCGGTAAAATTTCTAAAGCCGCTTTTGAAAAGAATGCAAAACGCTCACCCATCATCATCTTGTCCATATACAGATGAACGATTAAAATATTGTTCATTATCAATAAAGTAATAAATAATTCCATCAATATTACATTCAAAAAAATACCACAATAGGCTTGTCTCCAACCTAATTGCACAAAGATATGCTTTTTATATACTAAAGGAAATTTCTCTCGTTTAATACTAGAATATAAAGGTAAGACTACTCTAGCTTCTACTCCTTCTGCTTGTAATGCTTTTAGGAAGTGAACCAATTACATCTCCTAAACCGCCAATTTTTACAAAAGGGGATGCTTCTGCAGCGATAAATAGAACTTTCATCATCATTCTCCTTTTTTGGTTTATAGGATCTTGCTTCTAATCAGTCTGAAATAAAATTCACTGATTATTTTCTATTATACTCTTATTTATCACAAATTAAACTATAATATTGTTTTTGTTTTTTTAACTTTTTAATGAATTTTACATGAACGATAAAAAACGACAATCATTTCTAGACTGCCGTTTTTTTGATTTTTCTATTCTTTCATTGTTTTTTGAATTAATTTTTCTAAAAGTTTGAGAATAAATCTTTGCTCGATTTGGAATACATTGCATCACTCGAGTAGAATAAGGAGAATGAATGGAACGTATATCTAAAAATCCATATCTCTGCTTTTTCTTGATGCGGGCGATTCATCCTTCCTAGCCCTTGATAAAATTGTTGCAACATTTTTTTCCAATGCATAATCTTGGAAATAATGACGATTTTGTAATTTCATCTCTTCAGCAATCACTCTTTGTTGTAATTGCGTAGGATTTGGAAACGGAAGTTTTGGAATAATTAATTGATCAATGGATACCTCTCCACTATCAAACCCTTCCCAAAAAACTATACACCTAATAATAAGACTAGATTCTTGTTGCTGAAATTTTCCGCTGAACCTTTCTACTCGACTGATTGGTTCGTTGGACTAATAGTGGAATATCTGGATGTTCTAATAACAGTTGCTCCAATTCCTCTAGCATTTCAATGGAATGAACCAATACTAAACATCTGCCTTGTTTTCTTTGATAAATATCTACTAATTGGCTCGCTAATAACTCTACTCTTTCAGGTGTCACAATGATGGAAGGAGTCGGTAAATCCGTAGGTATTAAATACATGGTGCTCAAAATTTTTGATATGTTTTTGGTAAGAATAATCCCATCTTCTTGTTTTACGATTGAATGAAATAGTGGTGTAAAAATTGGAATAGTTGCAGAAATTCCAACAAACTGATGAATAAATGGTTGAATTCTCTCCACATTTTTAAAAGCAGATTTCATACTTTCTAGCTGTAAACTATATTGTCCTTTTTTTCAACACATAAGAAACAGCTACATATCCCTCTTCTTGTTTTTAATAAGAGAACCATTTCTTGTACAATTTTTGTAAACAAGCATGAGTTTTTTTGAACAAGTTCATCATTGCCTTTAAAATCAAATGTGAGTTTTAATAAATCAACACATGCTGATTTTTACTGCTGCTAATGTTTGATGATGAATACTCTTCTCCCATTCTTCTGTAGATAGCAATATAACTGAAGTAGGATAACTTTCTTTTCGAATCATTTGCATCCATTCTTCATATAAGTCACAAATCTCAAGCAATCGACGATTAATTTGTCTAGATTGATGTTCTTCCTTACTTGACATTTCTAAATAACTTTCTAAATGATATTCATTCCACTCCATTTTGTATTTGCCATAATGGATCAAATTCCAATAATTTTTGTTCTTGGCTTTCTAAAAACATGCTCCAATTGTTGTACTTCATCCATAATCACAATTGGTTTATCAAAATGGTCTCTTTGAGGAGCTTGTTTTAAATATTGCACTAAAAATGCTTGGTTCGTAATAACCATTTTAGAATTTCTCGCATGTCGTATTGTTTCTACGATAGAAATCCATTTTTAGAAAAACTGTCTTTCTTTTCTAGTAATTTTCTCCCATATTTCACGATGGTAAAATAAAGAATTACATTCGGATAAATCTCCTGAAGTTGTATGTGCTAACCATTTTAATAAAGCAATCACTGTCAAAAGCACTTTTCTGATTTTGATATTGTTCATATTTTTTTCTAACACTTCAGCTAGTCCTGACAATGAAAGATAATGCTCTTGTCCTTTGACAGTTGCAAATTGGAAGTGAGATTCCTAAACTTTCTTCTAATGGTTTGATTTCCTGCTCTACTAATTGTTGTTGTAGTAAAATCGTTGAAGTTGCAATCCATATTGGATGATTTTCTGATTGTACTTGTAAAGACACTAGTAAATAGGCCAATGTTTTTCCCAAGCCCTGGCTCAGCTTCTACCCAATTAATAGAATGTCCAAAATTCAATCTTTCTAACATATATTCTATTAATTGAACTTGTAAAGGTTGATATTCAATCACTTTTTTTCCACTAATTGATGATAAAGTTCCAATGCATTCCATTTTTGTGTCTGCATTCATCAACTTCCTCTTTTTCAATAATAGGATTCAATGCAAATCCATCTATAATAATAAATTCTTTTTGAGATAATGAAGTATTTTGACAACAGTCATGAATCACTTGCCCTGTTTCAGCCATTAAACTATCTGCAAATAATGACATTTGCTGTAAAGTAGAGGCAGATAATTGTTCTAATTCCTCTAAACAGTTTAAAAAAATAATTGCGCAGTTGCATACGCATCGCTTCCTGCTGAATGAATTTGTTGATGTGGAATCTCTAATAATTGTGTTAAATCTTGCAGACGATAACTCTCAATCGTCGGAAAACAAATTTGCGCTAATTGAACAGTATCTACACAGGAGCACTCCATTCAATTCCTGCTAATTCTCTAAAAACTTTCGACTAAGTAGGAATAATCAAAACTAATATTATGAGCTACAAATGTTTTTTTCCTTCTAATAATTGAAAAAAATAGTTGAAGCAATTTCATCAAAAATAAGGGTGCTTGCTTTCACTTCTTTCTTATTGACTCCTGTTAATTGTTGAATATCATAAGGAATCATTGTCTCTGGATTTATATACAAATCTACTTTGAGTAACAATTTTCTCCCTGTTCAATAATCGTACAGCCAAATTGAAAAAAATTCTTCCACCTTCTTCAAATTTAGGGACCCTGTTGTTTCTAAATCTACGACTGCATAACTTGTTTTCATTCTCTCACCTACTTTTCTCATAAAAATAGTTTACTAACTCTTTTAGTGAAACGCAACTAATCTCATAAAAAAGCAGTACACTTCCTTCTATGTGGAAAATGTACTGCTAGATTTCACTCAAAATTTTGTTTGGAAACTCAATTGTAACTGTTACTATATTTTTGATCTTTTTCTAAATGATACGTAAACCCATAATGCTCTAATAAATTTTGAACGACTAATAAACCAATTCCCTGTTTTCTTTTTGATTTTCTTCTATTAAGTCATTCATTTCTTCTATGGCATCATCTCACTTCATTTTGAATCATAAAACAATTTGTCATCCGAAACGATTCGAATGACAGAACCTTTTTAGCATATTGATATGCATTACTAAAAAAATATTGGAGAGTACCATTTTTAAAAGCTTCCTGTCCGATTAATAATTCCTTTTGAAACAATATGACTATGAATGGTTAAATTTCTCTTAATCGCAATCCAATGATGATCCTGAGTCACTTTTTGAATTTCTTCTTCTAGGGAAATCCATTTTGCTTTTTCTCCAAGAGCTTCCTTAGATTCTCTTAATAATTCAACTACTTTTTCTGTCAGTCCATCAACAATTTGAATACATTCATCAATATAATAATCACGATTTTTTTATATTTTCCAACATGATATTTCATATTTTCTAAAATGATTTTCAAACTTGCTAAAGGTGTTTTTAAATCATGCGAACGTCCACGGAAAAAAATTCGTATTTGATTTTTCTAATTGAAGAATCGTTTCATTCTTTTCTTCTACATCATCAATCACTTGTAATAAATTAATATACAATTGATTCATTTGCATTTTAATTCTCCAATCTCATCCGTTGACTGCACGTCTAACAAAGCATGACGATCCAATTGTTTCATTTTTTTCTCATTGTCTTTTTTTCATCTGTTGTACTTGTTTCGTTATCATTCTCGCATAAATCCAAGCTATCATCAGTGACATCAAGAAGGATACTAACAAAGTATATGGTAAAAAAATTTCCAACTTAAAGAAATAGCTTCTTTTTTTGTAAATCAGTCGTTGTAATAAATTGTAAGTTTAAATTTTCTCCAGTTTTTTTGTTTGAATTTGTCGCTCTTCAATGACTAAAGAATTAGTATAACTTGAGAAAATCAGCTGGTATCCCTTGACTAATTTCAAATTCATTAGAGCCTGTTTCAGCTCCTGCCATCAAATGTAATATCATTTTCCTTTAGAATACAAAGTTCACAAAAATCCATAATTTGACTTTTCTTCTTTTTAAAGTTTAAAGTTAGAAGAAATTTGGTCTGCTTTTATACTTAGCTCCTGTTGTTTCTGTTTCTAGATAAGTCTTAGGAAAAAATAAAAATAAATCGAAACATGAATACCGATGACTAACATACTTAAAAATGAAAAAGTTGTCGCTAAAATTTTTGGAAATATTTTTTTAATGATTTCATAGTCTCTCCAATTTATATCCCACATTACGAATTGTAATAATACAATCCAATGCTAATTTTTTTACGTAATTCCTTCATATAGACATCAATCACTCGATCAAAAGGAATTTCGTCTGTTTCTTTCCAAACTTGATCAATAATTTGTTGCCTACTTAATGCTTGCCCTTCATGATCGACTAAACATTTTAAAATTTCAATTTCTTTAGCATTCATATCTACTTTTTTTCACCAAAAAAGAGTTGCTGTATAACTAGAGAAATTCACACTCGTATTTTTGATAAGTAAATACTTCTGTATCCGGATAATAACGTTTCATTAAAGCATCAATTCTTGCTTTTAAAAACAGGTAAGGAAAATGGCTTTTTCAATATAGCCATCTGCTAATTGACTAAAAAGCTTTTAATTGGTATTCTTCATCGCTAAAAAGCGGTTAGCATTAATGCAGGGATTGAACTTTTTCTGCGTATATACTCTAGCACTTCTAATCCATTCTTTTTCGGCAATTGAATATCTAATAGTACTAAATGTACTTCATTTGAATCAAATAAATCGATTGCTTCTTGTCCATCACTTGCAGCAATCATCTCATAATGACATTCACTTAAATAATCACAGACTCCTTCACGAATTGGTGCTTCATCTTCGACCATTAAAAATTCTCACAGCTTCATCTCCTCTCATTCTTATTATAAATGATTTTTCTTATTTCTGTCCTTGTCATTTCATAAAAAAATGAGCAGACTTGGAATCCTTTTTCATTCTTTGTCTGCTCCTTTTATTGATCTATTTCATTTTAATGACAATTAGTTTTCCTAGATGTGTTACTTTTTCTCCCAATATTTTTGACCCCTTATTCAACATCCATTAATAATTCTTTAGGATTTTTACTAAATGTTTTCACACTAGCAATCGTTAATGCAATCCCTAATACCACAATCATAAATCCAACGACATAAAGTACATTTGTTGGTTGAATCACCATTTCTAACGAAGTTAATGTCTTATTAAAGCCATCTACTTCAGCTCCGCCACCTAGACCCGTTGAGGCTGCTTGTTTTGCCCATTTGTTTTGTGATACTTGAAGTAACACTTGCAAGTAATTGATTTCCAACAGTTTTTACCTGTAAGAGTGGCTACTAAAACAGCACCTATAAATGCTGGCAAACTAATGAACAATAACTCCCATACAAATTGTCCAAATATTTCTATTTTCGATAAGCCAATCGATAGTAGAACACCCTATTTCTCTTTGACGAGCATTCATCCATAAGAATAGTAATAATGCTACTGTAATTCCTGCAAATGCAATCGATCCAATAAATAATTTATTTGCGATAGCATACATCCCAGAAATTGATTGTTGTAGGGCTGGGAAGTTAGAAGAACTTTTTACTAAATTATAAGATTTCCAATTAATCGCTAATTTCCCTAAATCTTTAATGACTGTATCAAGATTTTTTTATTTCCTTTTACAAAGAATGTTGCATCTTGATACACTGCTGTATCTTCTGTATTTCCATAAACTTTAGCAGCTGTATGAATATCGGTTACTAAAGTATTTTTCATATAATTCTTGAGCTGCTGTAACTCTCGTTTTATTATGACCATCAAACAGACCTTTAATTTCAACTTCTACCGTTTCATTTGCGCCTTTTTCATTATCAGCATCATAGATATTTGATTTTTAATGTAATTTTATCACCTACTTTTTAAGTGATTTTTTTTCAGCTAAATCTTTTATGCATTAAAAATTTTTATATTTATCTGATTCTACTAATGGACTTCCTTCTACCAATTGATAGGCGCCAGAAACAAATTTATTTTCTTTCGCAGAATCATTCACCCCTGTTAACATAACAGCACGTTTAAATTTCTTAATACGATCAGGTGTTAACACTCCTTGAGTTTCTTTTGTTTTCAATAATATCGTAGTCTGCTAAATCAGCTACACTATTAATACGTTTAACAGTTCCTTCGATATCTGGAGATTCAGAGATTTTTAATATCTTCTCCTTTAATGTTTCCTCCACCACGAGGTGTTCCTTGATTCACACGACGATTAATTTCCATTGAAAAAAACTATTTGTAATATTTTTAAACACTTCTTTTGAAGCTTGATTTGTTGCATCTTTCATGGATAATCCAATCATACTTAATGTTGCCATAGATAGTACAACGGCAAATAATACGAATGATTTGAAGATTTTTTTCTTGAAATATAAGCAAATGCATTTTTCATCCTATTCTATCTCCCTTTACTTATTTCACTTCGTGAAGTTTTTGTTTCACGCAATTCTAATATCTTATCTGCAGCATTTGCTACTTCTTTACTATGTGTGACAACAATGACACATTTTTTTCTTTCTTTTTGCTAATGCTTTAAGAACATCAATAATTTCTCCAGCTGTATGTTCATCTAAATTTCCTGTCGGTTCATCCGCTAAAATAATTGGAGCCTCTGAAACCAACGCACGAGCAATAGCTACCCTTTGTTGTTGTCCTCCTGATAATTTTAAAACATTACGATTCACATGACTTTCTTCTAAACCTAATTGTAATAAAATTTCTTTTTGTAGCCGCAGGATTGACTAATCGAATATTTTCTAAAGGAGTTAAATAATCAATTAAATTATAATTTTGGAATACTAAGGAAATATGATGTTTACGATGATAACTATCTCCTTTTTCTTGAATATCTTCTCCTTCAAATAAAAATCTTTCCACTTGTTGGACTATCTAGTGCTGCTAATAAAAGATAATAATGTTGATTTTCCCAGAACCTGATTTTCCAATAATTGCGTAAAATTTCCCTGCTTCAAATTCTTGATCAATTTGTGATAACACAGATTGACGTGCTTTCCTTATATTGATAACTGACTTTATTCATTGATAATAGACTCATGTTCATTCTCCTAACTCATTTTTGATAATATTTCTTTTTGGTTTTTTTCATTAAAAAGATTCCTAATGTTACAGCAAGTGAGAATACAATCACTATTGCTAATAATGCATAACTTTGACTAAACACGCTCATTACTGACTGTTGTGCTCCTTTTGAAATAAAGTTTCCTAAAGGAGATTCTTCCTGTTCCATCGATATAAATCCATTCATTAATTGTTGAACCATCATAGGCCCTAATGCAAGCGAAACAAAAATAGCATGGAATCGTCAATAAGAATAATTCAACAAAGAATTTTCCAATAATCCAAGCTTTATGAATTCCAATCGATAATAAAATACCAATTTCATAAATTCTTTTCTCGCACACTTAACATTAGCATTAGAGATAAAACAACTGCTCCAGCAATTAATATCCCTACTGTCATCCACTGAACCATACTTTGAAGACCTGTAATACTTTCTAATATATCATCGAAAATCTTGCTTTTGATCCTCGATTACAAACTCTTCCCAATTGAATGGTAAAGCTTCTATAGCTTGTTTCATTTTTTTAGCAATTCATCACTTGATGAAGCATAGATATTTAATCCTGTCACAACTTCCCTAATTCACTAGCAAAGAGTTGATGAATGGATTGATAATCCGTAAACACTGTATTTTCACTAAAATCAGAAGTTAATCCTGTATAAGTTTCTTGCTTTTTCCCAGAAAAAAATTCCAACAATTTCATAGTCTACTTTTTTTCTTCTCACCAGTTTCTTGTTGGATGACATCAAGGGTTATCGTATCTCCAAGATTTAATTGATTTTTAGAAGCTAATTCTTCATGAATCATAATTTTATGAACATCCGTTGCTTCTATCATTTTTTTCCCTTTAGTAATGAGAAAAAACTCCACTTGAGAATAGTTTTTCTCGATTTACTTGGCTACTAGAATTGAGCGAAACAACATTTTTCATTTCTTCATCAATATCATCTCGTTGAATTTTTCTTCCCCAGTCACCACTGAGTGATTTTTCTAACTTAGCAATGGTTTGATAATGTTTTTTTCTAAAGACTCTATTATCTGCAACTTTTTTTATTTCTTCCACTTGTTTAAATGAAAAACTTGTTCCATCCTTTTTCTAAATTCAAACGAAGAAGTTGTCGTTTGTTTTAATAGTTGTTGCACTGTGGAAGTCGTAGATAATAACCTCATACAAAGCAAATATACAAGCTAAAAATGACACTAAATATAGTGATTAATATCAGACTTTTTCTTTCTCTTTCTAAAAATATAAAGTACTGCATTTTTTTATCAAAGGAATGACTCTCTCTCATTTCTTATCTGTAACTTATTATAGGGAATGTTTATGAAATGTATATGAAATGAAAATAAAAAAATCTCGCCAGAATAACTGACGAGATTTTTATTATAATGGAAATACTGCTACACCAAGAATTGTTTTTATCAAAAATTATGTAATTCTTGTAATTTCTTTTCAAAAATCAACATAACGAGTCTTACCAAATTCTTCTACAAATAAGTAAGCATCAAATTGACAAATTCTTTCAAAATTAGAAGCTTCCACATATTCAATCGTTACATCTTGAATTTTTATTCTCCCATTGTTTTGCAATTGCTTTTACTTGAAGTTACAACAGCAAACTCTCCATGAGTTTCTTTTTATAACGAATTAATTGACGGAGTACTTCAGCATTTTTCAATTTCAAAAGATTTTGTTGCATATCATATTTTTTAAAAATCACCAGCACGGTTCATTGTTGGATTAAATAAATACCAAACAAAGTTGATAAAGATAACAATGAATCCTACTAAAACAAAAAACAATGACTATTCTTAAAACTAATTGTTTTCATATTAAAGTTAGAAATTGTAGTTTCACTACCCCCAACTTCTTGAGAATTTACGGTATTTAATTTTGAATCGTCACATCTTTAAAAATATCTTTATAACTATTCATTAAAGCATCCACTTTTTCTCAATTAACTGATTTAAAGTTGGACTTGTTGTCAATGCTTTTACAGAAACCCCAGTATAATCCCCTAGTGATGTGACAATGATTTTCTTTTCCCAGAAATCTACATCTGAATTTCTTAATTGAGTAGCATTACTTGCAATTTCACCTGCAAATCTTTGCAACTTCTTGATCGGTTGAATCATTAAATAAATATGCACCATTCATATTAGAACTAATTAGTTTAGAATAAAAAGAAACTAAATTGATCATTCTTAATATTAGCTTCTGTTTTAAATTCTTTTTCTGGTGCATTAATTTTATAAATAATATAACTTGAGTAACTTGTATTATTTTTACAACTGATTTTGACGTAATAGCTTTATAACTCATCGGTACAGCCATTAAAATAAATAAAATGAATACTGCAATAGCATTCCACTTTTTCTTTTTCTTTTAAATTAGCTAATAAATCAGCTAATGAATAATTTTCAAACATTTATGTAACCATCCTTTGCTAATGTTGTATGATAAATTGGTTTCTTCATTGAATAGGACATTAAGAAAAATCACAATAACGACTGTCCAAAAATTGCATTGTGAATAAACTAAAAGAAACTTTCTGAGAAACTACTTCTTGCCATGAAGAATAAATTTCCAAGAACTAATAACGAGACCGTAAATCCAAGTAGATTTTTACGATAAGCTGAATTCAGTAAAGCTATTAAAATAAATCCTAAAATACAGCTTGCTATCATTAATCCAATAAAACCATAGTCCGTATAAATTTCCATCATGTAACTACTTCCAATACCATGTCCATCTAAATATTGTTGTTTTAATACAAGATACGAAATATTGTGAGCATAACTATTACTTTCTAAGGCTAATTCAATACTATTCGTTGTTGCTTTTAAAAAGCTTTTAGTTCCTAATACATTCATACCAATACTACCACGATAGAAATAATCGATAATAGGTCCAAATGTAAAGTTTCTCATTTCTCGAATTGGTAGACTACTTCGATAGAGGTAACCTCTGGCTAAAACTCCAAAACTAGTTCCTTGTTTATAAATAAAATCAACTAATAAAGCAAAAATGCTGTCGAATTTTAATTTTTGCTCCATCACGAACATAGTTCATCGCCCCCATGGCAAGCATTAAGACTGGAGTTCCTATTCCTAGAGCAATTTTTCTCTACGTCCGAGCCAAACTTCTTTTTATCAGAGTAATGACGCATGAAGAAATATACAAAGGCAAATAATAAACTTAAAAATAAATGGATTTCTCGTTCCAATCACTAAATGAATCATATTTGCTGTAACGTATAAACCTAACATAAATATCGATACTTTTTTTAGATGGTTTTGTCGCTAGATACACGCATAATGCATAGAACATAAATGCTGATAATAAATAAGTGAAGTAAGGTAATTTACTTTGTAAAATTTGCATAATAACCATAATAGGTTGTCTGTAATCTAAACATTAACCGTTCGACTAATCTTAATACATAAAATGGATATGTAAAACAAGAATACTGTTAATGAAACTCTTCTAACTTGTAAAATCAAACGTGCATAGGAATTTTCATTAACTGGCTTTTTCCTTTTTACGGGTAAAATATCTAACCCCTACCATTCCACCTAGCCATAATCCTAATAAAGAAACTAGTATGACATTAAAGGTAAATACATACGCATCTTGTTGGTATGTTTCAAAAACTTCCAGTTCTTAAATAATCGATTAATGGTCTTGAAAAATAAAAACACAAAAAAATTGTCATATAAAACAAGGCATGAATTAATTGATACTTTTAAATGATGAAAACAAAAATAATGTATGTGCAATAAAAACCATCACAACTGTATATAATAATGTTTCTAAATGATTATTATTTAAATAAATCAAATAAAAAGCAATGGCTAAACCATAGCAGAAAGTTGTAAGTACTGCATGAAGTTTTTCTTAAAGAATCCGGCATCTATCTAACTCCTTTCTTCTTTTGATGATTGAAATAACTCCTCTATTTGTTGCAGTTGTTTTTTCAATTGTAAATTGTTCGATAAATTCTGAATAATTCTCAGATATTTTTCTTTCTCCAGTAATATATTTTTTTAGGACAGCAATGGCTTCTTGATTCGTTTCTATCACTTCTCCAAATTGACCCTCATTCGATAATTCTAAAGCTCCACCAACATTTGTGGAAACAAAAGGAATTCCTAATGTTACAGCTTCTACAACGGCTCCTGAAAAATCCTTCTTGTTTCGATAAAGAACATAAAACTTTTGCTTGTTTTAAAATAGAATAAGGATTTTTTTCTGATATCCTAAGAAATGAACTTTATTCTGTAGTTGAAGACGATCTACTTCTTCTTTTAAGAAAATTTCCTGTTCGCCACTACCAATATAGTATAAATGAACATCATTCACTTCATTTTGTAATTCATTAAAGACTTCTAACACACGATCTGTTCCTTTTTAAATCTTCCAAACGTCCAATCACACAAATGCTATCTAATGTCACTGGAGTAATTTCTTCTGATTTTTCCAAAAAGTACCGTAAAGTCGTAGCCATTATAAATTGTTTGAAGTTTATTTTGAAACATCGGATAAAACAGTTTCAATCGATTCTCTTGTTTTTAGAAATGGCAATAATTTTATCTGCATGACTTAATTGTTCAAAATGATTGTTACGATAATGAGCTTGTTCTTCTTTCAAAAATGCTTCGATACTTCCATGTATCCAAGCAATTTTCACTTCTTTTCTCTTAGAAAAAGGAAAAGCAGGATTCATGATAGTAAAAAGAAACTTCAATATCATAATCATCTTGGACTAGCCAATTTCTCACTAAAGTTGGAAAAATAAATTCTTAAACGCCATAAAATGGCATCAATGAATCGTCCATAACTTTTCTTCTTATACGGTTTTAGAATGCTAACTCCTTCAGGAACAGCTTCATATCCTTTATCAAAATGTTCCATTTCTAAAAATATCAATTTGATATTTCTCAAATCTAAGTTGGAAACAATTGTAGATAGAATTTTTCAGCCCCTCCTCTAAGGAAAAACGACCATAAAAAGAAGAGTATTTTTCTTACTTGCCATAATATTCACCTTTATAATGCGTATAGCTCTTTTCTAAATCAATGAGTACTGCATCATGATGAGCTACTTGTTTTCTACTGGTGGAGGTGTCATATAATCTCCAAAAAGCTGTTTTTAAATAAGCATCATACCCAACCGGGAATTGGTAATTCCGTTTCTTCAAAAGGAAGCCACGATGCATCCTCGAAACTAGAAATAGGATATTTCTTCTTCATATAGTATGGACCAGAACATAGTTCAGTAATGCCATCACTTTCTTCTTTTTGTATATTTCGTCATTTCAGCTTCAGCTTTTTCCAAATTTTTATAACGCAACTTTTTAGATGGAACAAGTGCTAATAAAAGCTTGACTTCCCACTTCATAATTCCACCATGTTTTTTCTGGAATAGTTTGCGCACAAAAATAGTGAATAGACTCAAAAGCAGCTATCACTTGTTTTTTTCGTGATAGCTCATTAGCTGGATAATAATCCAATGGAAGTACATCTAAGGCTAATCCATGTGGAATATCCAAATCTTGTTGATAAGGTTTGATACATGTCGTTTGTGTATCTCTTATTGTAATAAATAAATTACGGTCAATATAATTTTCATTACTTTTTGATAATTGATAACGACTATCTGCCTTTTTGTGGCCAAAGTTGTGCTAATTTTTCATAATCTTTTCTTGGCATAAAAGAAATCTAAGTCATCATCCCAAAGGAATAAATCCTTTATGTCGTAGAGTCCCAATTGCTCCTCCACCACATAAGTAGCATAGTAAATCATTTTCCTTACAAAAATTGAACGAAATACTCTGCCATTTCTAAACACTTCGCTTGAAGTGGTTCCATGATTTCACCTCATTATTAAATATCCCATTTTGCAACTGTCTTAAATGGTGTAACAGTATCTTCTTCAAAGAAATGATAAATGTCTTGGATATCTTGAATTTTTATTTTGATTCATGAATAATTAAATTCAATCTTGAATGAACTTGAGGACGTTCCATCATTTCAACGGCTCCTTCAAAATCTTCACGTCCTGAACGTGAACTACCCACCCAAGTTAAACCTTTTTCTAATATATCTCGTGTATTTAATGGAACTTCAAACTCGCTTACTCCCATCATAATAACTGTACCTTGAGGTCTAATATGTTTAATAATATCTCGATAAGCTTCTTGTGTTCCAGTTCCTCCCACACATTCAAAAGCATGATCAAACGTGAAATCATCTTCAATTTCACTCACATCATACACTTCATCTGCAAATGAGAATAAACGTAATTTATCATGATTTTTCCAACTACAATAATTGTTGAGTTAGAGAATTTTTCTTTTTGCTAGTGTTGCAACAACATAGGCTGAGACTTCCAGAACCCCATACCACAATACGGTCTCTTCTTGAATGGGCTACTTGTTTCATTCTTGTAATTCCATGAATCCCAACAGATACAAATTCTGTAATCGCAGCTACTTTTGATGGAATTGTTTCGTATTTTTACCACACGATTTTTAGGAATTGTGACAAATTCTCCTCATAAACCCATCATGGCCACTTGAACGAAATAACCACCTGTTACATAGTTTTCATAAAATTCTGTTCCCTCTTCAAATTCTTTTGGAGGTTGGTTTGGAATCATGACAACTTTATCTCCAGGTTTATATGTTCCTGAAGCGTCACTTACAACGATACCACAACATTCATGAATTAATGCCATCGGTAATTTCTTTTGTAAAAATTTTCGGTGGTCGTGTCCCTTGAAAATAACGTTGGTCTGCATGGCATAGTGCAATATAATTTGGTCTAACAACTACTGTATCTTCTTGCTCCATCTCAACGTCTTCATATTTCACAGAAAAATAATGCGGACGAATCAATTGATCAAACTCGATTAATCACTTAGATCTCTCCCAACATCGCTTCAGCAATTTTTAAATCTGTTACTGTAGTAATTTTAATATTTGAATATTCTCCTTGAACTAATCCAACAGGTGTATGATTTAATACAAACACTTTACAGGCATCTGTTAAAATTTGTTTTTACTTCTTCTTCCATCGATTCGTAAATATCTACAAATGCACGAATTTTGAACGTTTGTGGTGTTTGTCCTTGATACATATGTATACGATTTGGAATAGAAGAAATAACTTTTCCATCGACAGATTCAACAATTGTATCATTTGCAGAACGACTGTATCTGCTACATCGTACTCTTTCATAGCAGCAATATTTTCTTGAATCATACGATAAGATACAAATGGACGAACCGCATCATGAGTAATTAAAATGTCATCTGTCGTTTCATCAGATTTTTTTCTTGAATATCATGAATAATATTCTATAATACTATCATTTCTATCTTTTTCCACCTGATACAATACGAATCTTTTTGTGTCGGAACATATTTATGGAGCAAATCTTCAAAGTAAGTCATCCAATTAGGATGAACCGATACATAAATAATATCAATTTCAGGAACAAATAAGAATTTTTCAACAGTATGCATAATAATTGGTTTTGACCTAATGTTAAAAACTGTTTAGGCATATCTTGAATCTCATACGTGTTCCCGTTCCACCAGCAAGTATTCCAGCGTAAATCATTTGATTTCCTTCTTTTCTATGGTGTAGTTAAATAAAAATAAGTTTTCTCTTTGTTGTAATAATGGATAAGTTTTAACAGGTTTTTGACCCAAATATTCACGGATTAAATTAGATTTTCTAATAATTCTTCATCTGTAGCATATGAATAATAAATTTGTTCTCCTATTGAATTCTGTTAATAATAATGAACGTTCTTCAATAAATGCTTGTTCTAAATGGTCAAATGAAGGTCCATATGTGTTTTTCAATGCCATAATTTTTCCAATTGGAATATCTGTTTTAACATTTTTACTTACAGTATTCATAATTTTTCAAAAATTCGTAATTGAATTAAAGGACATCATTTTCACTAATTGTTCAATAACAATTCTTTGACGCTTTTGACGACCGTAATCTCCTTCTGGATCATCATAACGCATTCTTGCAAAGCGTAAAGCACTTTTCACCATCTAATAATTCCTTTTTCCCTTCTTCAAAAGAACGACCTTCATATGTAAAGGTTAAAGGACTAGTTACTTCAATTCCACCAACTGCATCAACAAATTCCATTAAACCAGACATATTAATTTCCATATAAAAATCAATGTTTGTATCAAAATAATTTTTCTACAGAATTAATCGCCATTTTTGGCTTGTCCATAGGCATAAGCATGGTTAATTTTGTCATAGTAATTCATTCCAACAATTTCAGTATAAGTATCACGTGGAATACTCAATAACTGTGCTTTTTCTCACTTGGATTGGCAGTTAATAACAGCATTGTATCACTACGTCCATCTTCAGTTGGACGTCCATATGCCCCATTATCAATTTCCCAATAATAAAATATTAATAGGTTTAGTACTTTTCAATAATTTCTTGTGCTTCTTCTTCTGTTCTATTCCCAACATTTTTGAGTAATCGTACTAATTGTTTGGTGAAATAAATTTAATTTATCAGCAAAAACGATTGAAGTGCCTACTAATAATGCTGTTATTAAAATAAATATAAATAAAAGTTTTCCTTTTTCTTCTTTTTGTCTTCTTTTGGATCGAAGACCAAAATCATGATGTTCTACCATTTTCTTTCCTCAAATTCTATTATTTATTATGGTTGATTATTTGACGTAGATTTTTCTACTGCAGCTGGTTTTAAGTGCAATAGTTGTATTTGTAGGTGCTGGTGCGACTTCAACCGTTGAAGACTCTACTTTAGTCGGAGCTACTGTTGTTGGTTGTACTTTTTGAACACTTGTTGTTGCCTCAACTTTTTTATCATCAACTTTTTGAATCGTTGTTGTATTTTGAACACTTGTAGTCTGTTGTGTTGTTGGTGTTGTTGGAGTCGTCGGAGTTACAGGGCCGGTTGAACTGGCTCTACATACTCATCAGCAGCCTCTTCTTGATAAAAATGGCTGACTAACCGGTTGATGTTTTTCAACATCTGGTGCTATTTGTGTCTCATTTGTTTCAATATGTTTTAATGATTCAACTTTTGATAAATCTAAAGATTCTCTTAAAAACATTTGAGATACGTAATCTTTCTTCTTCAGGGACAACAAAATAGTAAACTCCACCAATCATTGTTCCTGAACCACTAATTTTATCACTTTCAAAAATTTTTCAACGCTTTTGGATAATTATTTTTATTGATAATAATTTATCAAGTGTAAAATTCGTACGAACTGAATTTTCTAATGTTTTTAAAATTTCTTCATAACGAGTTACTGAAGTAATATTTAATAGTTTTTCTAGTAATTTTTGAATCACATATTGTTGACGTTTTTTTGACGTCCCATATCTCCTTCTGGGTCATCATAACGCATTCTGGCATATCTTAGGGCAGCTTCACCATCAACGTGTCTGTCTTCTCCTTCAGTAAAGGATTCTCCTTCATATGTGAAGGTTAATACTGGTGTAATATCTAAACCACCAACTGCATCAACTAAGCCCATTAAACCACCCATATCCACTGTTACATAGTAATCAATTGGGAGATTTAATATATTCTGAACACTATTGATAGACATTTTTTTCTTGTCCAAAATGCATAAGCATAGTTAATTTTGTCATTTGTTCCATATCCAATAATTTCTGTATAAGAATCACGAGGAATACTTACAATGGTTGTCTTTCCTAATTTTTCATTTACAGTTACGACTAACATCGTATCACTACGACCTACTTCCGTACCACGTCCATATGCTCCATTATCAATTCCTAATAATAATACTGAAAAACTATCATTATCTTTTATTTCTTTTTCACGAAGATTGACTCGTTTCAACTTCTTGGTGAATAACATTTTCTACTTTAGCTAGTCTTGCACGAATATAAACTCCTGCCAGTGTAATAAATGTAGCAGCGAGAACAACATATTGCCCATTTTTCTTCTTTTATTTTTCAAAAATTTTTGTTACGAACATGATTTTCTAATCTACTCAAATTTTTCAACCTCTCTTTTATCTACAATCAATTCATTATACCATAGTTCCGCCATTTCATGAGAGGAGATTTACTACTTTTAATAAATTTATTCCTCCATAGTTGAAAAATAGCTTTTCTTCCACCAAAAATCCTTCAATCCATCCTCTTATTGTTCCTATTCCATAAGAAATATGTACGGAAATCATTAAAAAATGGAATCAATAAACGAGTGATATGGAAAGGATGTGTCGAAATTTCAAATAGTGACAATCCAATAATCGCTAATAAATAAATACTTACTAATAATAAAAATGGTAATGTAGAAATTCCAGCAACTAAAATCGTTGCTAATAATGTACTAACAAAAACTCCTGGTACAAAATGAAATAGTGACAAACATTCACGACATACATGACTCGTCAAACCAATCCAATAACCATTACCATATTTTTGTTTTAACATTTTTGAGTAAGTTGGTCGAATATATTGAAATGATTCAATCGAAAGTATCGTACCAAATTTTAAATCCATTTTTACGGATACGATAATGAAACTCATTATCTTCTGTACGAACTAACTTTTCGTCAAAAATATCCAACTTTATCTACGACATCTTTATGATACATTCCTTGAATACAGAATCGACATAACGACTCTCATCACCTTTACGATAATTAGCAATGCTACTACCTAATGCAGATTCTTCAACGATGTGTAATGTTTTTGCCAATTCATCATCTGTTTCAACAATCGTTGGTCTTCTTCCACCACAAACTCGTTCTCCTGTTTGGATTACTGCTACATTATTTTTCTATAAAATTTTTCTGGAATATGTGAATGTGCATCGATTTTTAAGTAACACTCTCCATCAGAATGTTTAAATCCTAAATTTAATCCTGTATTCAAAGTTTTTTAGGATTATCAAAAAATTTTAATCGCATAAAATTCATGTTGATAGAACTCTTGAAACTCATTCATTAAACTTTCTGTACGATCTGTTGACATCGCATTAATTAAAACAATTTCAATTTGTTTATGAGGATACGTTTGATGGACTAAACTTTTCAAAGATTCCTGGTAAATAATTTTCTCGTTATAAGCGCTAATTGATACTGAAACTAACATAATTTCTCCTTAATTTTTGTTTATGAAAAAGAAGGCTGGAGCATTGTCCAGCCTTCTCTATTTTATTTCTTTTTATCTCGCAATATCAATCAATTCATCATGTAATTCTTGTTCTGAATAATCTTCAAATTTTTCTCAATAAAGTCATATACACGATCGATTTTTTTGAATTGTCTGCAATTCCAATATGAATTTTAGGGAAGATTTGTTTTGGATTAATTTCTCCCTCATTCAATAACTCTTCATACATTTTTCACCAGGACGTAAACCAGTAAATTTAATTTCAATATCATCTTCACTGTACCCTGATAAACGGATTAGATTTTTCGCTAAATCGACAATACGAACTGGTTTGCCCATATCTAACACGAAAATTTCTCCACCTCGTGCTAGAGAGCCAGCTTGAATAACTAATTGTGCTGCTTCTGGAATCGTCATAAAGTAACGAACAATATCTGGGTGAGTGACTGTAATTGAGTCCACCTTTAGCAATTTGTTTCTTAAATAATGGAATAACAGATCCTCTTGATCCTAGAACATTCCCGAAACGGACTGCTACATATTTCGTTGAATCACTCTTCGTTGCCATATCTTGAACAATCATTTCACATAGGCGTTTGGTTGCACCTATAATATTCGGTGGATTAACAGCTTTATCTGTTGAAATCATTACAAAAGTTTTTACTTTTGCATGATTCGCAGCTTCAGCAACATTACGAGTTCCTAAAATATTATTTTTCACCGCTTCTCTTGGATTAATTTCCATTAAAGGCACATGTTTATGGGCTGCAGCATGGTAGACAACATCTGGACGATATTTTTTTCCATCACTTCAAAAATACGTTTTCTATCTTGAACATCCGCAATGACAGGAGTAATTCTAAAAATGCTCAGCATATTTTCCAAGTAATTCCATATTTAATTGATAAATACTATTTTCTCCATGTCCTAAAATAATTAATTCTTTTTGGACGGAATGAAGAAACTTGTCGACAAATTTCAGGAACCAATTGAGCCACCTGCTCCAGTTACTAAAATTCGTTTTTCCACGTAATTGTTTTTCAATTAACGTTTGATCCAATTCAACTGGATCACGTCCTAGTAAATCTTCAATTTCAACATTTCTTAATTGTTGTACATGTAAGTTTCTGACATGACTTCATCAATATTTGGAAGAATGACACATTCTGCTCCAGTTTTACGTGCAATATCGTAGACTTCATTTAATTTTTATTTGGTAATGAAGGCATCGCAATAACAACTTTAGTAATTCCCATCTGTTGAACAATTTTTCAATATCTTTTGTAGTTCCTAAAATTCGAACCCCATAAATATCTTTTCTTTGTTTTTTCTTGATCGTCATCAACAAAAGCCACAGGCATCATTCTCATTTTTGGATGCATTAACATTTGACGTACTAATAAAGTTCCTGCTGCTCCTGCACCAACAATTAACGTTGGTTTCGCATTTTTCCATAACAACACTATCTACAAAGTACTCTCTGAAAATACGCATTGACAGACGAATGCCACCAACTGCACAGACTAATAAAAAGCCATAACACAACCACAAATTGCCATGTTACTAATGTTTTAAACCAGACAATTCCTGCAATTGTTGAAACAATGACTGCAGCACTGACACATTTTTACAACCGTTATTACTTCATACACACTGGCATATTCCCAATCTCTCCAATATAAATTTAGAAAATATGAAAATACATAATAAGCTGTCAATGATAACAATGCTGTAACTGTTAATGCATGGATATTACGAATTAAGCCTTCTGTTACAAGTCTAAAAACTTAAAAATACAGAACCTAGCACGATGATCGAGTCTAATACAAATAATAATAATATTTTTAATCGATTATTCATCTACACCTCTCCTTATTCCACCACTATGCTTCTAATACTTCTTGAACAACTTCTTTATAGTTTCGCACAATATATTGAATATCTTCGTCCGTTAGTAAAAGTGTGTAATGGTAAGGTCACTTCATTTTCAAAAATAACGATAAGCTTGAGGATAATCTTTAATATCGAATCCTAAGTTTTATAAGCTGTTAATAATGGTAATGGCTTATAATGTACATTACATGAAATACCACGCTCTGCCATTTTTTTCAATAATCAAACCTCTTTGTTCATAAGAAGCTCCATTTACTCTTGTAATATATAAATGTCTTGAAGATTCATACTGATCTGTTTGATGTGGTAAAAACTTGAATAACATCAGATTTTAACCCAGCATCTAATTGATGTACGATTTCTTTTCTACGATTTAAAAATTCCTTCGTAGCGTTCTAATTGAGCTAATCCAATAGCTGCCACAATATCTGCCATATTACATTTATATCCTGGAATTTCAAATATCATATTCCCATGAACCTGGTTTTGTCTTCGCTAAGGCATCTTTTGTTTGTCCATGTAAAGAATAAATTTGGAATGCACGATAAATTTCTTCATCATCTAATCCATTCTTAGGATTCCAAGTAATACAGCCACCTTCAGCAGTTGTTAAATTTTTAACTGCATGGAATGAATAAGAAGCAAAGTCCGCAACTTGAGCAACTGATAAGCCATTAATCGTCGTTCCCATCGCATGAGCTGAATCTGAAACTACAATGATTCGATTAAAGTGAGCTTGCAAGGCATTATTTGCTGAAAATAAATCTTTTTCTTTTCTACTACTTCAAAAAAATACGTGTATAGTCACAAGGAACTCCACCTAATTCTACTGGAATAATGACTTTAGTTACTGGTGTTATCGCTTGTTCTAATAAATCATAATTCATTTCATAATGATTTTCTTGAATATCTACTAATACTGGAGTTGCTCCAACATGTTCAATTACACTACATGAAGCTGTATAAGTATAGGCGGGAACGATAACTTCGTCTCCTTCACCAATTCCTAATACTCGTAGCGTTAATTCTAATGCAGCTGTGGCTGAATTTAAACAAACTGTTTTACCAGTTCCTAAATATGTTGCTAATTGTCTTTCAAACTCTTTTGTTTTTTTGGTCCAGTTGTAATCCAACCTGATTTAAGCACTTCTGTTACTAATTCAATTTCTATTGCTAATATCTGGTGGTGAAAATGGTATATTTCTAATCATGTCTTTTAACCTCCGAATGTTCATTTACTATCTTAAAAACAGCAAATACAGTTTGTAGCATTACTTTTATATCTTGAGCAATACTTTAATTCTGAAATGTAATCAATATTATATCTCATTTTTTTCTGGAAGAATTTTTTGAATATAAGCTTCATCTGCTGTTAATCCTTGTTCCATCCATTTAGAAATTTTATCTGCTTCATTTCTAAACTCAATACTTGATCTTGAAGTGATTCCTGCTGGTAATAATAATGTAACCATCATTTCTTCAGAATAGGCATCTACATATTTTTGAACTTCTGGACGAGTTCAACAAATGTCATATCTCCTATCAAAACATTGATTAACTGTGCTATTTCATCCAATCTAAAAATCTCTAATTTTTACCAATCTTAGTAATTCTTGAATCATTATCTTGAGTCACAAGTGGTCCCATTTTTATCAGCATTCAGTATCATCGTACGGAATTTAAAAAAATTCTAAAGACTCTTCCATATGTTGTAATTCTTTGCTGTCGATAAAATATTGGTCCACCATCTTCTAGCTTAATACAAATTGCTAAAACTAAAAATACAGGCGACAATATTACTAAAAAGAATTAACGACAAACAGATATCAAAAGACGTTTAAAAACCAACGTCGCTTTTTCTTTTCTAATACCTTTTACTGCTTCTAAAGTATAATGATTTTTCATAAACTGTGGCATTTGATGTTCTGTTCTCATATCTACTCCTCTCATGCCTAATAAACCTTCATCATTATAGCACAAATTCCATCACTGGAATAGCTTTCGCAAAGTTTTTTTAATAAAAACCAGGAAAGTTTTCTGAGTTTTTTTCTTAATATTTTTGATAATCATCCTTTTGTTTTTCATTGAAGTAACAAAAAGACTTTTTCTTAGTAACACTTAAATTTTACTTTGTTACATTTGAAAAGTCTATTTTCTTTTAAATCTATAAAATTTGGAAACTAAATGATTCCAAATTTCTTTTGCTAATAAATGTTTAGAAACTTTTGGCAATAAAATTTCTTCCCCATTTTTGAAAAGGATTGTCACTTGATGCAGATCCGAACCAAATCCAATACTTTTGATCTGAAACATCATTGGCAATAATAAAGTCTGCATTTTTCTTTACTAATTTTTGTTTTGCAAATTCTATTACTTGATGCGTTTCTGCTGCAAATCCGATAACTGTTTGTCCTTCTTTTTAAACTTCCTAATTGTTTTAAAATATCTGGATTTTTAACTAACGTTAAGGTAATTTCATCTTCATCATCTGTTTTTCATTTTTGAGTAGCAGGTTCTTTTTACTCGATAATCCGATACAGCAGCTACCATAATGGCAATGTCTACTGATGAAAAATACTCGAATACTTTTTCTTGCATTTCTCTAGCAGATTCCACATACTCCATTTTCACTCCATTTGGAACAGGTAAGCTGTAGTTGCAGAGATTAAAATAACTTCTGCTCCTTTTTTTGACAGCATCTTCTGCTAAGGCATACCCCATTTTTCCAGAAGAATCATTCGAAATATAACGAACAGGATCAATTCTTTCTTTTGTTCCACCGGCTGTACTAATACTTTTTCCAAATAGTGACTTGTCTTCTTCCTCAAAATAAATTCAATTCTTTTTATTTGTTGAAGAACTTCCTCAGGTTCGGGTAATCTTCCTTTCCCTGAATATCCTTCTGCTAAAAAATCCCTCTGATGGTTCTATCATAATAACACCATCTTTTTGTAATTGGGTACAATTTCTCAGAGTAGCCGGATTTTCCACATATGTTCATTCATAGTAGGAACGATTACTTTAGGAGCAGTTGTAGCAAGGAATGCACTTGTTACAAAAATTATCTGCTATTCCATGAGCTATCTTAGCAATAGTATTAGCTGTAGCTGGAATGACAATTGCCAACTCTGTCCAGTCTGCAAAATGAATATGTTGAACAACAGATGGATCATTTTTCGTCAAATGTATCCACTCATTACTTTTTCTTTCGTTAATACTTGAAACGTCAAAGGTGAAACAAATTGACAGCTGATTGAGTCATTGCAACTTTTACTTGTGCACCTTCTTTTATTAATAATCTTACAAATAAAAGAGCTTTATATGCTGCAATTCCTCCTGTAACATACACGGCTACTTTCTTTTGATCAAGCATTTTTATTCTCCGTTTTTCCATTAATTTTAAAAGAACTCCACCCTACAACTGGTACAATAATAGCAGAAGCAATAGCTTCCGAACACCATTTGTTCCAACAATGGTCATTAAAAAATACTGTAATTCACCAAGAGTTTTTGTAATTTTTCAGCATATTGATTTCCTACAAGGAAATAAATTAACGATAATACTAAAGTTGTATTTAATAAGCTACCGAAAGCACCAACAATACTCATTCTCAAAATGACTAGATGAAATAATTTTTGTAAGGCTACAAAAAGTAGTCCAGAAAGTAGTCCAACTAGTGCACGAGGAACAATTGCAATTAAAGGATCTGTAAAAACTAATAAACTAATGGCACTACCTGAAGTAAATGCTCGAATAAAAAGAACAAACACCCCAAACTGTCCCTAATATTAGTCCCGTCTGCCATCCCATTAGACATGCTCCAATAATTACGGTAATATGAATAATCGTAATATCAATGACTAACAAAGGTAAATTCCCTAAAAACGGAATAAAACTTTGTAAAAATAATAATGGCAATTAAAATAGCTGTAAATACCAATTGAAAAAAATTTTTATCTTTTTTTCATAATTAACACCCCTAATTTTCACTTTTTCAATCATTATACTCTTTGATTTTCAGTCATGCAATGACAAAAATCTATTTATTTTACATTCTTTTCACAATTTTTCTTTTCCATTGTAAACTAATCTTTCATTTTCTAGTTTGATTTTTAAAAATACTCTCTGACTCTTGGAGCTACCTCTCTTCCAAATAATTCAATAGATTTCAAAAATATCTTCATGCTGCATAACCCTAATGGTAAATGTAACATAAAACGGTCTAATCCCAACACTTCTATCATTTTAATTAATTTATTGGCTACGGTTTCTGGGCTACCAACAAGCATTGCACCTTCTGGACTTACACTTGATAAATATTGCTCAAATGTTAATGGTTGCCAAAATGGTCGATCTTTTGAAATTGCATCGACAACTTGTTTCGTAGGATAAAAATATTTTTGAATTGCTTCTTCATCCGATTTATCAACGAATCCCCAAGAATGAGATGCAACTTTTAATTGTTTTTTCGAATGTCCAGACGCGATTCCTATTTTTCTATAATACTCAATTAATCCCTTAAAAATTTTCATACTTTCCACCAATAATAGCATGCGCAATCGGCAATCCTTTTGTGCAATTTTAACGGTAGATTCAGCATTCCCACCAGTTGCTACCCATATTGGAAAATCTTCTTGGATAGCACGTGGATACACTCCTTTTATGGTTAACTGTTTGAGTCAACTTCCCTTGCCAATCTAATATTTCTTCTTCTTTAATTTTTCTCAAGCATCTCCAATTTTTCATCAAAAGAGTTCTTCATAGTTGGATAAACTATAACCAAACAGCGGGAATGATTCTGTAAAGAGCCACGTCCTACCATGATTTCACTTCGTCCATTTGAAATCGCATCAATCGTAGCATATTGTTAATAGACTCGTATTGGATTAGCTGCTGACAATACAATTACCGCAGAACTTAGTCGAATATTTTTAGTAACTGCTGCTCCTACCGCTAATATTATTTCCGGTGCAGAAACTGCAAATTCTTTTTTCAATGATACTCACCAATTGCATAAATATCTAGGCCTACTTCATCAGCTAATTTCATTTCTTCTACTAATTCACGAATTCGTTCATCATGTGTAGGAGTAATCCCTGTTTCTTCAATTTCTGTTGTTTCACCAAAAGTACTAATTCCTAATTCAATCATGATACTCCTTATATTTTCTATTATTTTTATTCACTTTAACAATTAAAAAGGAATTAAGCAACCTAACGCTGCTTAATTCCTCAATAGATCTCCCTATCTCTAATAGGAAACTACTTTTATCTATTATTTTTCTTTTTATCTTTTTTAAAGATTCTGTAGTATTAATCCTAATCCAGTAAGAATTGATAATGCAGCTTCTCCAAATAACAACCATTCAGATTCCGTACCAGTTTTTGGAAGAATTTCTTTTTCTTCTTTCTCATTTTGTTCTTTGATTATCTCCTGGCTTTGTATCAGGTTGCTGTTCTGGCTTAGGTTCTAGCTTAAGCTCTGGCTTAGGCTCTGGCTTAGGCTCTGGCTTAGGCTCTGGGCTTAGGGCTCTGGTTTAGAGCTCTGGCTTAGGCTCTGGCTTAGGCTCTGGCTTAGAGCTCTGACTTAGGCTCTGCTTAGGCTCTGGCTTTTGTATCTGTTTCTATAGTATATATCAACCGTTTTTGTTGTCGGTTGTTGATGTTACTTCTGTCGCTTCTACTGTTGGTACACTTGGAGCTTTGTAGTTTGGCATTGCTTCTGGAGTTACTTGTGACCAGTTACCTTTACTCCATTCTCCGTAAGTAACAGCTCCTGTGACTTTGTTTGTTGTCTTCAGTCTTGTTAACGTCACTGTTTTCAACTGTTGGATCTTTCAAGACTTTGTTCGTACCTTTTTCTAGGTAGCTGATTGTTCTTGTTACTGTTTTTCTTCTGTTCCAGTTTCTGTATCTGCTTCGTAGTATACATCAAACCGTTTTGTTGTCGGTTGTTGATGTTACTTCTGAACTCTCTACTGTTGGTACACTTGGAGCTTTGTAGTTTGCATTGCTTCTAGGGGTTACTTCTGACCAGTTGCCTTTGCTCCATTCTCCGTATGTAACAGCTCCTGTGACTTTGTTTGTTATCTTCGATCTTGTTAACGTCACTGTTTCAACTGTTGAGCTTTCAAGACTTTGTTCGTACCTTTTTCTAGGTAGTTGATTGTTCTTGTTACTGCTTTTTCTTCTGTTCCAGTTTCTGTATCTGCTTCGTAGTATACATCAACCGTTTTGTTGTCGGTTGTTGATGTTACTTCTGTCGCTCCTACCATTGGCACACTTGGAGCTTTGTAGTTTGGTATTGCTTCTGGGGTTACTTGCGACCAGCTGCCTTTACTCCATTCTCCGTATGTAACAGCTCCCTGTGACTTTGTTTGTTATCTTCGATCTTGTTAACGTCACTGTTTCCAACTGTTGGAGCTTTTCAAGACTTTGTTCGTACTTTTTCTAGGTAGTTGATTGTTCTTGTTACTGTTTTTTTCTTCTGTTCCAGTTTCTGTATCTGCTTCTGTAGTATACATCAACCGCTTTGTTGTCGGTTGTTGATGTTACTCTGTCGCTTCTACCATTGGTACACTTGGAGCTTTATAGTTTGGTATTGCTTCTGGGGTTACTTGTGACCAGTTGCCTTTTACCCATTCTCCGTATGTAACAGCTCCTGTGACTTTGTTTGTTATCTTCGATCTTGTTAACGTCACTGTTTCAACTGTTGGAGCTTTCAAGACTTTGTTCGTACTTTTTCTCTAGGTAGTTGATTGTTCTTGTTACTGTTTCTTTTTCTTCTGTTCCAGTTTCTGTATCTGCTTCGTAGTATACATCAATCGTTTTGTTTTCTGTTGTTGATGTTACTTCTGTCGCTTTCTACCATTGGCACACTTGGAGCTTTGTAGTTTGGTATTGCTTCTGGTGTTACTATGACCAGTTGCCTTTACTCCATTCTCCGTATGTAACAGCTCCTGTGACTTTTGTTTGTTATCTTCTGATCTTGTTAACGCTCACTGTTTCAACTGTTGGATCTTTCAAGACTTTGTTCGTACCTTTTTCTAGGTAGTTGATTGTTCTTGTTACTGTTTTTCTTCTGTTCCAGTTTTCTGTATCTGCTTCGTAGTATACATCAAACGTTTTGTTGTCGGTTGTTGATGTTACTTCTGTCGCTTTCTACCGTTGGCACACTTGGAGCTTTGTAGTTTGCTATTGCTTCTGGTATTACTTGTGACCAGTTACCTTTGCTCCACTCTCCGTATGTACAGCCCCTGTGACTTTTGTTTTGTTGTCTCGGTCTTGTTAGCGTCACTGTTTCAACTGTTGGATCTTTCAAGACTTTGTTCTGTACCTTTTTCTAGGTAGTTGATTGTTCTTGTTACTGCTTTTTCTTCTGTTCCAGTTTCTCATACAAAAGTATCATAAACATAAGTTACAGTAATCTTCGCTATTAATAAATACACCTTCAACTGGAGCAGAAGTTTCTTTAACTCGCATATATCTATAAGCTATTCCATTATATGTAAATTCATCAGGACGATATTCTTCTGTATCTACATTATAATCTTTTGTATAAGCTCCTTTTTCAATAGCTGTTATCGTTGGTTTAATCTGTATTTCCTTGCATATCTTCATATGCAATTTTGACAGCTCCATTTTTATATTTTCTGTTTTAATAGTAACAGAAGCTACATTCGCTTCATTATATATTTCTTCTGCATTTGTTTTTGCTGCTGCTGAAATATAAGCTACCTGTGTATCTTTTTGCATCTTTAGAAATTTCTTGCTGGTACTAAAAATTCATTGGACAACCCTGGATTTAATGTAGTTCCAGGATTTGAAACAAACTTAACGCAGTAACCTTGCTCCAATCTGTCACTTGATCTGTTGTTGAGTTGTTGCTGAAGCAACTTCATTTGCATTTCCATTAACTGGAGAAGTTAAGTAGTATGCTGTCCATCCTGCAGGAGCTATTGCTTTCTCCTGTAGCTTCCACATCAAATGCAGAATTACGAGCTATACTTGTATCAACAATATTCTTGTCGTCTTTTTTTAGGTAATGTCACAAGCACTTCATTATTCGATAATTTTTGAATTATCTGTATTTGATAATGTAAAACGGTATGTCACATCTGTTTTTGGAGCTAAATTCTGTAACGAAGTTGTGTACCCTTCTCGTTGATCATTTTTTATCTGTTACATCTACGTGTAATCGTGTCGCCGATGTATTACTTACAGAATTTCATAAGTAAAAGTTGATGTATTAATAATTGTCTTATCTCCATCAAACTCATTATTAGGATTTAATCCATGTAGGAATCTATTTTTCATCCCAAACTAATGTGTATTTCAAACGATAACTACCTGTTTGAACCCACTGTGCAACATTAAACTCTAAATTTGGAGTTACATTCTCACGAGTATTTGAATCCTTCGGATCAATAATCAATACACGTTTACCAGTATTTTGATAATTATCATCTTTAGTTACAAGTGAACTATTTCAGCGTAACTAAAACCATCTGGTAACTCTACAATAATTTTTAGGATTTTTGTACCCTAAATAATCTAATTTTTTTATCTGTAGTAGCACCATGTGAAGTATATGTACTATATACACGATTTCCTAAACCTGAAGGTGAGTAATCATAAGCTTCTATTCCAGAACTTAAAGATTGTGTTTTATTCCCTGCTAGAACCGTTTCTATTTTCCCAGTTCTCGATGTCAGTTTTAAAGCTGTTCTAGCATCTGCTAAAATTGTTTTTAGAAATACTTGTATTAACCACATCTGTATCTTGAGTTGAAATTTTTGCAGTAACGATACTCTTAGCTTCTTTTCCTTCCGCTACCATTTGTTTAGCTTTTTCTAAGCCTTTTAAGTTTTGATGTAAATAAATACCTGCCTGACTTAATGTATTACTTGTAAAGTTCATCTCACCTTTTTGGTTTTAATACAACTTTAGTTGTACCCTCAAGGTAAATCTATTGAAGTACCTCCATTCTTTTTAAAGGCAATTTCTCCTAATTTCGTTTCTGTTGTACCATTTACAGTATATACTTCAAATGTATTGCTGGTTCCTAAATTATCCGGTGCATACCAAGCCGCATATGCGCCATTTTTATTCCAAATACCATAAAAACTCAATCGATCTCTTTTGATCAAAATCACTATCAATCGTTAATTCAACTTCCTTAACTTTTGTCGGTGTATCTACACCTCCCAGAAAACAATAATTCTTTTATCATCTGTTTCCGTATTAATTCCAGGAATTGCAATATTCACTCTATTTTTCATGATTTTGTTCATTAGTATAGTTATTAATTGCTAATGGTGGTTGCGCTCCTGCTGCATTTGGTGTTGCTCCATCTCCGTTATCTTTATATGGATTCACAGCCTTCACAACCAACGGAAGTAGACCCTTGACTTGTATTTATTTCTCCTGATTTATCTGTATAAGTTACATTATCTGTAAAAAGTAAATTCTTTTCCTTTTAAAAACTCTTCTAATGTACCTGCCTGACGCATATTGATACGAAGTGTATCATCACTAGTATTGTTACCTTGATTAAATACAGCTTTTGCATCTGGTATTGTTCTTGTATAACGAGCAATATTACCTTCCTGTGTCCATCCAGCATTGGTTGATGTTTCAGACACTACAGCTCCTGTCAGTAAAAGTAATAGCATGTTGGATTTTATTGACAGCAGCAACTTCTTTATTTAATGTCGTTAATTTTAAAACTAATTCTTTATTCTTAGTTTCATCAATAGTGTCTCCTGGTGCATTTGTATTAAATAAAGCTAAATCTCTAGCACCACTTTCACTGTCCACATGAATACTAGCATAGCCACTCTTATTTTGTATTTGCTACCACTGACTTTGTAGTCTTCTCAGGTAAAATAGGATTTCATTTTTATCCATCACTGAGAAGTAATAGAAGTTTGCGAATTACGACCAGTTCTATATTTATCAAACTTATAACTAATATTAAAATTACCATAAGAACCACTTGGAACTTCTCCAGTATAAATCTTATACTGTGTATTCGTTACTTTTTCCACCCTTAAAGCTGTACCAAATTGTACATCAGTAATAGGTTCATTCTCAGGTAAATTCACTAAAAATATAAGAACCTTCTTCTAATTTTTGAAGGTGCGACACATCTAACCTAAATGTAGAAATAATTTGTTCTCCTACATTATATTCTGTTTGATTTCCTACTATATGTCCTTGTAAACTAACTCTATTTTCAGTTATTGGTTGTGTTTGATTAGTAGTAGCTGATGTACTATTTGAAGTACCAGTATCTCCTGTATTAGTTGCAGATTCTGTTGTTGAACTCGGTTGGTTGGTTGCAGCAACTGGTACATATGTAATTTTATATTTATTATTTCCAATAGATTGTAAGCTTGTCGCAGTAAATCCTGGATACTCTTTCTTTAATTGATCAAGATTTTCTGAAAATTTTTGATTTTAAAATAGCTACATCTTCTACTACTCCACCTGGTTTCTCATGAGTCACCATTACAAATTCTTTTCGTATCTATTACTGCGGAATTACTGGTTCCAGTTCTGTTAAAAATCCCTTCTTCCGCATAAACAGCAGTTATTGAGTCAAACTCAATCCAATTGCCATTGTAGAAATTGCAACACTTGCTACTCCTATTTTGAACTTTCGTATACTAAACCTTTGTTGAAATTGAAAAATCTTTTTGATTCTTGTTTTCATTACTCTCTCCTTATATCATCTTTGTTTATATTTTTTTAATTATATTTTTTTCTCAATAAAATGCTATTATTTAATCATATTTTTATTAAACAATAGCCTTATATTATAAATTAAATATAAAAAATTACAAAATATTTTCCATAAATGTTAAATATTTGTAAAATATCTGTAAAATCTTGTAATTTATAAATATTTATTTTAAATCATATTAAAATAAAAAGAGTGAGATTTCTCTCACTCCTCATCATTTCAAATTATAGTTTTTGAAACTGCTTCTTCAACTAAAGCTTCAACTTCTTGTACAGTTGCACATTCATTGATTGCTTTTATCTGCTAATGCTTTCATTTCTTCTAATGTTAATTTTAGAAATTAAGCTACGTGTTTTTAATACACTTGATGCAGACATTGAGAACTCATCTAAGCCTAAACCAACAAGTAATGGTACAGCTGTTTGATCTCCAGCCATTTCTCCACACATTCCAGCCCATTTACCTTCTTTATGTGCTAGAATCAATTACATGTTTAATTAATGTTAAGATTGATGGATTATATGGTTGATATAAGTATGAAACACGTTCGTTCATACGGTCAGCAGCCATTGTATATTGGATTAAGTCATTTTGTTCCAATACTGAAGAAATCAACTTCTTTTGCGAATTGATGTGCCAATACTGCTGCTGCAGGAATTTCAATCATAATCCCTACTTGAATATCGTCGCTAACTGCAACACCTTCTGCAACTAATTTAGCTTTTTCTTCTTCTAATAATGCTTTTGCACCACGGAAATCGTTTAATGTCGCAATCATTGGGAACATGATACGCAATTTTCCATAAACTGATGCACGTAATAATGCACGTAATTGTGTACGGAACATTTCTAGGTTCATTTAATGAGATACGAATCGCACGGTATCCTAAGAATGGATCTCATTTCGTGTGGTAAAAGGTAAGTATGGTAATTCTTTATCCCCACCGATGTCCATTGTACGAACAACAACAGGTTTACCATTCATTCCTTCTAATACAGCTTTGTAGTGCTTCAAATTGATCTTCTTCAGTTGGCATATCATGAGAATCCATGTATAAGAATTCTGTACGGTATAAACCAACACCTTCAGCACCGTTATGGATTACTCCTTCTAAATCTTTTGGAGTTCCAATGTTTGCTGCTAATTCAACTTGATGACCATCTTTTGTAAATGTATCAGCATCTTTTTAATTTTTCCCATTCAGCTTGTTGTGCTGCAAAATGCTTCTGCTTTTGCACGGTATTCAGCAACTACATCTTCAGAAGGGTTTAAGAATACATCTCCTGATAAACTGTCGATAATGATTAAAATCACCATCTTTAGCTAAAAGATGTAATTTCTTTTAGTACCTACAATAGCAGGAATTTCTAATGAACGAGCCATAATCGCTGAGTGAGAAGTACGTCCACCGATATCTGTTACGAACGCCTTAACATATTTACGATTTAATTGAGCTGTATCACTCGGAGTTAAGTCTCCAGCTACAACTACTACTTCATCTTTGATTGTAGCAGGGCTAGGGATTTTAACACCTAATAAATTCGCTAAAATACGTTTTGAAACGTCACGAATATCAGCTGCACGTTCTTGCATGTATGGATTATCTTCCATGCCAGCAAAAATGCTAATAAACATATCTGAAACTTCTTTTAAAGCATGTTCAGCATTAACCTTTTGAGAAGTAATCGCATCTTTTACTTGACCTACTAATTCAGGGTCACTTAATACCATTAAGTGAGCTTCAAATACTCTGAGCTTCTTCTTCACCAAGATTTTTAATGCTTGTCTTTAATTAATTCAATCTCTTTTGTAGAAACTTAAAGCTTTTTCTAAACGAGAGATTTCATTTTTCTGTATCTTCTACGCTTACTTTTTGAAAAACTTAAATCTGGTTCTGTTAATGTATAAACTTTTGCGATTGCAATTCCATCACTGGCTGCAATACCTTGTAAAGTTGGTTTCATATTACTCAGCTAATCCTTCTTTTTCATTGTTTCATCGATTCCAGCAATTGCATCTGCTGCATCTTCACCATCAGCTGTAATCACTACGTCAGCACCTTGACCAACACCTAATGACATAACACCCATGATTGATTTTTAAGTTAACTGATTTACCTTTGTATTCTAATTGAATATCTGAAGCAAATCTGCTAGCTGTTTGAACTAATAAAAGTTGCTGGACGACATGAATTCCTGTTTCTGCAATTACGTGATATTCTTTCTTTTTCCATGAAAACTCCTTTAAAAATAAAAATTTTATTAAGGACTGTAATAGTTACTAATTTCTTAGCAAACGTATACACTCCTCTCATTAAGTTAGGTTACCATGTTTTTATTTTTAAACAACTATTTCTATTCATAATTTCATAATTTTTATTGAAATTTTTAAAACTTTCTATAAAAAGTAAGCATTTTTCATTTTTTAATTTTAATAATGAATTCTCTCATAGTATAATATTCCTAAAAGATTCCAGTAAAGGGTGTATGAAAATGAAATTAATTGATATTACAAATAGTCATTTAAAACTAGTTAAAGAACAATTAGCGAATACAGATGCTTTTTGTCAAAGTGTATTCTTTAGGTCAAACAACAGTCATTTATGAGGATGCTGCTACTCATAAAGATATTCTTATTATTAATCATAAACGTAAAATAAAACAAACAGAAATTGATTTTGTGGTTCATCGATTACTACATACTACATCTGATAATTTAGATATCATTCATGCGGATAGTTTTGTGGAAATTAGCATACCTGTTGAAAAAGCCAAATACAAAAGCTTTCTTAATCCTTACATTAATAGATAGAACACCCTATACTGACCATTATTCATCAAAAATAATACGAGATTGCTACTGAACAATCTCGTATTTTTCTTTCTTATGCTAATTGATTTCTCACTCTAATAATTTTTCAACATCATCTTGGTGAATAAAAATCTGATGCCACTGCTTCTTCTACTAGAACTGGATAATTTGTTAATGTAACATATTCTACTTCTGCTTGAGAGAAGGCTTCATGAGCTTTCTTTAACTCATAACTAAAAAATTGCTACAACACCCTAAGACTTCAGCTCCTGCTTCTCTTAAAAGCTTTTGCGACTTTCAAAGATGACAAACCTGTAGAAATTAAATCTTCAATAATAACTACTTTTTGTCCTTCTAAGACCCTTCCTTCAATTTGATTGGTTTTTCCATGTTTTTGCAGAATCTCGAACATAAATCATCGGTAGATCTAACAATTCACTGACCCAAGCAGCATGAGGGAATACCTGCTGTTGCAGTTCCAGCTACAACTTCTACTGCTGAATATTTTTCTTTTATGAGTTCTACCATTCCTGCACAATTTCTCTACGAATACTTGGATAAGACATTGTAATTCGATTATCACAATAAATTGGTGATTTAATCCCTGATGTCCATGTAAAAATAATTACTTGGTCTTAATGCTACTGCTTCAATGGCTAATAACTCTTTAGCAAGTTTACGTTCTAATGTCATACTCTTCTCCTTTTATTTTTGTAAATTGTTCTTTAATAAAAATGATACACTTCTACTGGATTTTCTGCTTTTGTAATGGAACGACCTACAACAATATGCGTACTTCCTTCAAGACTTGCAACTTTAGGAGTTGCTACACGTTTTGATCGCCTGCTTCATCTGTTTCAAGTCGAATTCCTGGTGTCACTTTTAAGAAGTCTTCTCCACAATTTTCTAGTAATTTTTCCAGCTTCCCATACAGAAGAAACAACTCCATCTAATCCTGCTTGTTTTTGCTAATCTTCGCATAATGAATCACACTTTCCTCTAAAGAAAGAGGGATACATTGATACTCTTTCATATCTTGTTCTGAAGTAGAAGTTAATTGAGTAATGGCAATAACATTTGTGTCAAAGCTTCCACCATCTAACATTCCCTGTTTAGCTGCTTTTCAACATTTCGTAGCCACCTGCAGCATGTACGGTTAAAATATCCACATGAAAACTGAGCCAATCCTTTTTGCAGCCCCATAAACCGTATTAGGAATATCATGTAATTTCAAGTCCAAAAAGATTTTTATGTCCTAATTTTTAATTTGCTCAACAACTACTTGTCCATTTTGTAAAATATAATTCTAGTCCTATTTTTACAAATAATTTTTCATCACCAAATTTTTCTAAAAATGCTAATGATTCCTCCACTGTTGGAAAATCTAATGCAACAATGACTTCTTTTTTCATCCTACCACTCCTTATTTATAAGCTCGTCCACGTAACTCTAGTAGATGATGCACTCCCAATTCATCAAGAGCAGCTTCTAATCGATCAATAATTTTTTGGACAAACATACGGATCTGTAAAGTTTGCTGTTCCAACTGCTACCGCACTAGCTCCAGCTGAAATGAAATCAATCACATCCCATTCTATCCATAATACCACCCATTCCAATAATAGGATATTAACTGCTTGCGACACTAAATAGACCATTCTGAATGGCTACCGGTTTAATTGCTGGACCAGATAATCCACCCGTTATATTAGCAAGAATTGGTTTTCCTGTTTTTCTATCTAAACGTATCCCAACTAATGTATTAATCATCGTAATTCCATCTGCTCCACCTTCTTCAACGGCTTTTGCCATCGAAACAATATCTGTTACATTAGGGAGATAATTTGACATAGACAGGTACACTAGATACCGCTTTTTACTTTTTCTGTTAATGTTCTTGCAATACATGAATCTGTTCCAAACTGAATCCCTCCATGCTTCACATTAGGACAAGAAATATTTAATTCTAATGCATGGACATTCGGTGCTTTACTAATGTGTTGTGCAACATATACATAATCCTCAATTTCACTACCTCATATTCGCAATAATTGGAACATCATATTTTTCTAATAGCTTTTAATTTTGTTTCCATAATTTCATGTACACCAGGATTTTTGTAAGCCAATCGCATTTAACATTCCACTAGAAGTTTCTGCTACACGAGGAGTTGGATTTCCAAAGCGTGGTTCTTTAGTTGCAGCTTTTTATCATAATGGCTGCCTAATTTACTTTAAATCATAAAAATGAGCATATTCTAAGCCAAATGCAAAGCACCCAGAAGCTGGCATTATTGGATTCTTCAAATCCAAACCTGGTAATTTCACTCGTAATCTATCGCTCATCATTTCCTCCTATAATGCTATTTCTCTAGTATCATAAACTGGTCCATCATAACAAACTCTAGAAATACTACCGTCTATTTTTCTGCAAGCACAGGACAACAAGCTCCTACTCCACAAGCCATTCTGCTCTTCTAACGATATATACCCCATTTTTCCTCATCCATTTGGGTTAAGGCTTTTAACATTGCAAATGGACCACAACTAAAAATATTTATGATAATCTAAGGCATATTTTTTATCACATCTGTTACAAAAACCTTTTTCACCATAACTACCATCAGCAGTTGCGATATACGTTTTTCCAAGTTGTACAAATTCATCTTCATAAAAACATCTTTTGATTATTAAAACCTAATATATGAATCGTTTGGATTCCTTTTTCTGAAATTGTTTCGCTAAATTCATATAATGGAGGAACTCAATTCCACCTCAACTATTAGAGCTGTTTGTCCTTCTTCTAAAAACCTCTAAATCATAACCTTTTTCCCAGTGGACCTAAGATATCTACTATTTCTCCTCTCTTTTAGTTCAGAGATAATCTTTGTTCCTGCACCATCTGCACGATAGACAATAACAAATGATTGTTTTTCATGATTAATCTCAAAATGGAAATCAGTCTTCTTAATAAAAATTCATAACTATTATTCACTTTAATATTGACAAATTGTCCAGGTGTCATCATTTCTTGAACAATATCCCCTGTAATTCCATTCGAAAATATTTTATCCGCAATTTTTCATTACTGATAACTCTTGTCATATAAGTATCCATACAAATACTCCTTTTGCCATTTTTCATTTGCTCATTAACTTTTTAAAAATCATTCATTCCCTATAGATCTGAGAAAACTTCTTATCTTGATACGCAATTCTTCCTTCACATAAAGTTAACACTGGAATTCCATATATTTTCTCGCCAACATATGGAGATATTACGTCCTTTTGATAAAAATTGATTTGGATCAATTCCATTGATTTTTCTAAATCAATAACAACTAAATTCATGAATCCATTTTCCTTTAATCGACCATATGGCAATCCAAAGGTATCTGCTACATTTTCGCTCATCTTCTTTACTAGAAAATTTAATGAAAAACTCCTGGTTTAACGAATTTTTGTATAAAGTTGACTAAAAGCTGTTTCACTACCAACAATTCCAAATGCTGCTTTTGTCATTGTTAATTCCTTTTCGTGTAGTGCATGAGGTGCATGGTCTGTAGCAATTACATCAATGGTTCCATCTAATAGTCCCGAAATCAAAGCATTACGATCTTCAGCAGATCTTAATGGTGGATTCATTTTCCACATTCCATTGTCTTCTGGAATATCCATTTCATTATTTAATAAATGATGAGGACAGACCTCACACGTCACTTTAATTCCAGCAGCTTTTTGCATCTCTCACGACTCTGACTGATTCTTTTGTAGAAACATGACAAACATGGTAATGACAACCTGTTGCTTCTACTAACAATACATCTCGAGCAATTTGAACACTTTCTGCAGACTGATGGAATACCTGGTAATTGCAATTCTCTACTTCTTCTTCCACAGTGCATACAACCACCACGAATAAGTGAATTATCTTCACAATGAGCCACAATCGCTTTATCAAGACTTGCAGCAACTTTCATTGATTCAAACATCATATTCGCATCTTGAACGCCACGACCATCATCACTAAAAGCAAATACGTAATTTGCTAATTCTTTAAAATCAGCATATTCCTTTTCCTTGTTCTCCTTTTGTAATTGCTCCAAAAGGAATGGCTACGAATCACTGAATCACGTTCGATAATATCTAATTGCAATTTTAAATTTTTCATAACAATCTGGAACAGGATTTAAGTTTGGCATTGGCATCGCAGTCGTAAATCCGCCGTGCTGCAGCTCTAGATGCATGATAAATCGTTTTCCCTTATATTCAAAACCAGGTTCTCTCAATGGACATGAACATCAATAAATCCAGGAGAAATAAATTTTCCTTTTAAAATCTAGAACTTTTGCTTCAGCATTTTCAATTGAATCAGCTATTTTAAGAATTCTATCATTTTCGATTAAAAATATCTTTATCAACCAAAAATCCCTGTTCTAAGATTTGACCATTTTTAAAAAGTAACATTTGCTTCTCCTCTTTTTACAATTGATTGTCTTTAATTACTTTTTCAATCATCGCTTGTCTCATAAACATTCCATTTTTCATTTGTTCAAAAATAACTGATTTTGGTGCTTCTACTAATTCAGATGCAATTTCTACATCACGATTGACTGGAGCTGGGTGCATTACAATAGCTGTTTCTTTTAATTTTTCATATCTTTGTGGTGTTAGTCCATATTGTTCATAGTATTCTTCTTTCGTTAAGCCCATTTTTTTCAGCATGTCGTTCATGTTGTACTCTCAATAACATACAGACATCCACTTCACCAATCACTTCATCAAAATCCACCTACTTCTCCAAGCGTTTCATCTTTATAAATATCTGGGCATACAAAAACGAACTTTTGCTCCTAATCTTGTTAACATATGATAATTACTTTTCGCTACTCGAGAATTTTTAATATCCCCAGCAATAATAATATTTAAGTTTTCAAAAGTTTCCAAATTTTTCATACATTGTCATTAAATCTAATAAGCATTGGCTAGGATGTTCTCCACTACCATCTCCACCATTTAAGATTGGAATGTTTAAATTTTTCAAATCTTCATAATAAGCATTTTGACTATGACGAATCACTAATAGATTACAACCCAACATCTCTAATGTTTTACATGTGTCATATAATGTTTCACCTTTATTTACAGAAGAAGTTGCAACTTCAAAATTGATCACTTTTTAATTTATGTTTTATGCTCTGCAATTTCAAAACTATGTTTTTGTACGAGTAGAATTTTCAAAAAAATAAATTGGCTACATATAGGTCATCTCTACTTTCAACGTGTTTTCCATTTTTAATTCTAATCCTCGATGAATTAATTGAAACACTTCCTCATTTGTTAAATCTGACATCTTTTACAATATTTTTCATAAAATTTTCTCCTCCTGTTTATAAAAATACCTTGTAATCCAAAAGACTACAAGGTATTCTGATATTTTTAAATTTAAGTTAGTATTTGAATGATGATATAAAAACTCTATACTCAAAATAAAGCTTGTAACGTTAAATTCAATCCCTTGTTAGCCTCTCTGGACTATTTTAAAAAGATATTCTATTTATTTCTTTTTGTTACGAAACATTACTGACTAATGAAATCTTTTTATGCGACATCAATTCCTTTTCATTTGAGAATGAGTTGCTCATCAAAAATTATAAACTCTTTGCTGACCTCTCTGGATCACATTAAAGATGAGTTATTCAAATTGTCAACAGTATAAAAGGAAATTTTTCCCTTTGTCAATTAGGAAAAACGATTTTTTTCAACAAAAAGACTTTTCGTCGCAGCAATTTGTCATGAGATTCGCTTGGCGAAGCTGCTACCGTCCCTGCTACATCAGACAGAGTCTCCTTACTAACGTACTCTCGTTAAATCACGCCAAATTAAAAGACTTTTCGAGGTAGCAAGCCACGTTGGCTACTCTTACTCGGGGAAAATCGAGACCTTAGGCTCGATTTTTCGAGCATGAATTCGCTTTGCGAAGCTGCTGCCGTCCTTGCTACATCAGATAAAGTCTATTTTAATCCTTAATATCCTTTTTGACCTTTTCCTTTCCAAGCATCATATCCATTTTTTTCAAAATGAAAAATATTCGAATAACCCTTACGTTTTTAAACGATACGCTGCTCTTCCAGAAATCGTCATCCCTTGCTCATATAAATAAATCGGTTGATCTTTTTCTCAACTCAAACATACGATCCTTAAATTGAGAATAAGGAATATTTCTAGCTCCTAAAAATATGTCCCGCTCTAAACTCATCCTTTTCACGTAAATCAATCAATTGAACATGACGTAAATCTTTACTAAATTCTTCAGCATCTAAAGTTTCAGCCGAACTACGACGCATCCAAAAATAATACTGCAATATACGCAACATATACTGCTAAAATACTCCAAACAATCCAAAATAACATATTATACTACCTCTCTTATTATGATTTTTCCAATTAATACTAATGAAGCTGCTCCAATAACTCAGCATCATTTCCTAATTCAGCTAATGCTAAAACCGTTGAGTCTTTTAATTGGTGGAAAAACATTTTTCTCAAATTCTTCACGAACACGTGTTAATAAAAATTCTCCAGCAGCACTTACGCCACCACCAATCACAATTTCTTGACGGATTTAAAATATTAGCAATATGTGAACATGCTACCCTAAATATTCTGAAAAATGACGAATCACGATTAACGCTAATGCATCCTGTTCTTTTGCTAAATCAAAAACATCTTTTTGCAGTGACTTGTTGTCCATCATCAATTCTTGCTTTTAGCTCTGAATCTCCAGCATATTGTTCTGCATATCGACGTGTTAAATTCACAATACCAGTTGCACTAGCTACTGTTTCTAGGCAACCTTTACACACATGTACAAGCAATTGGATCATCAAAAATCAACGGCGATATGACCTAGTTCACCACCAGCACCACTAAATCCATGGATTAATTGGTTACCCGCAATCACTCCACCACCAACACCTGTTCCTAGTGTTACAAAGACTACATCTGGCTCATTATTTCCTGCTCCAACCCATTTTTCTCCTAGAGCAGCCACATTCGCATCATTATCAATGTAAAAAGATAAACCTAGTTCTGATTCAATTTGTTGCTTAATCGGTTGTAATGTTTTCCAGTTTAAATTATATGCACCAATAACAGTTCCTTCTTGGCGATTCACTACACCTGGAGAACCCATACCAATTCCTAAAAAATCTTCCTTTGTTAACCCTAATAGCGTTAGTTTATGTTTAATCGATTGAATAATATCTGGTACAATATGGCTTCCTTCATCCAAAAATAGTTGTTGAATAGACCATTTTTCTTGAATTTCACCATTTTTGCGTTAAAATAGCAAATTTAATTGAGGTACCTCCTAAATCAATTCCGATAATTTTTATTCATATTCTTCACCTCATAAAACGTATTCATGTTATTTATAGTATATCAGTTAATATAATGATTTCATAGTACTACTTTTTGTACCTATGAAAAATAAGACCATAAATACAATAGCATATAGACAAGCAAAAATAACTCTTTGATAAACTTTTGTATATCGATCACCACTAAATGAAAATAGCTGTTGCTAAATAACCACCAACTAAGCCACCAATATGTCCATACAAATCCACTCTACTTAATAAAAACTTGAAGCTAAATTCATGATCAATAAAGCCTTATATTGCATCCCTAATTCCTTAAAAATCGAATATATCCATGTTTTGTAGATAAATATAAGATAATACCAAATAAGCCAAATAAGGACGTACTCGCGCCAGCTGAAATGGACGGACTAAAAGCAAAACTTGCCACATTTCCTATGATTCCACTTAGTAAATAAATGATAAAAATCTTCCTGAACCAATAATACTTTCCAATTGATTTCCTAAAAATATAAAAATACTATTCATTAAAATATGTTTCCAAAACCAATATGTAAAAATATTGGAGTTACAAATCGCCAATATTGATGCAGAAAGACAATATAAGGATTATATTTTTGCACCATAATAAACTAATACGGACGGATTAGTGGATCCACCACTTACTGTCATTAATAGAAATAAAAATAATTTGAAGTAATAAAAATCCATTCGTTACTGTTAAATTTTTGAAGAATCATTCGCTTATATCTTTCTTTTTCCAATAATTCATTTCCATGAATCACTCCTTCTGTTGTAATCAAACATTGTACGGGGATATCAAATTTTTCAACATCCCATAGTGCCGTTTCATAGACTTGTTCCATATAGGCTAAACTCACTGTATCATATTCCCCTTGAGATAAAAACAATCATAATATCCGCCACCAAAGCCTAAACGTTCTCCTTTTTTGAATAGGCAAGACCTGGAACAATGACTAAATCAATTTCCTCTTCATTCACCCAAATCGGATCGATAGGTTCTTCTATTCCAAAAGGATTCTTTCTAAATTCAGTATGAGGATTCCAATAAGCAAAAACGCATTTGACGATTCAAAAATGTGATTGGAACGACAATCTGTTTTCCTTGATTTTTCGCTAATGTTACAATATTTTTTTAGTCGAAAATTCTATCTCCATAGATTTTTGTTAATGCAATTATTTTCGCTTCTTTCCATTGCGGGATTTTAGAAAGATAACGAATCACTTGAGTTTCTTGTAACTTCTCGAGATTCTTTTGTGAGATTCATTAATACAGTTTTTGCTATCTTTCTAATCTTTTGTTTATTACCTACTTCAGAATGAATTGCGCTATTTTTGTTTTTCCATGAATTAATCCTTTTTCTTCTTTGTTAAAGGTAATGTAATACGAAAAATTGAACCATGATTTAGTACAGTTGAAACAGAAATTTCACCATTATAGCTTTCCGTTAATTCTTTTTGCAATCGATAATCCTAAACCATTACCGCCTCTTTCTCTAGAACGAGCTTTATCCACACGATAAAATCTTGAAAATACCTTTTTGCGATCCTCTTCCGTCATCCCCATTCCAAAGTCTTGTACAGTAATTTCGACATGTTCCTCTCCTTTTGACAAGCTAATAATAATTTCCTTACGATCTAATGAGTATTTAACTGCATTATCCATTAAAATAATCACTACTTGCTCAAAATGATTTAAATAAATGGGAACCCATAATTGCCGTTTCAAATCATCATCAAATACAAATGTGAAATCAGGATATAATATTTCAAAAATTATGAACGACTTGTCTAACAACCTCTGTTACATTAGTTGTAGCATCTTTATATTGTTCTTTTACTTGAGGAGCCCTAGATAAGTCTAACATTTCTTGTACTAAAGTTTTCATTCTTCCTAATTCAAATAGTGAAGCTTGAAGGATTCTTCTAAAAACTCTGGATCATCTTTCCCCCAACGATTTAATAATTTTAAATGCCCTTCTACTATAGCAACAGGTGTTCTTAATTCATGAGAAAACATCTTCTACGAAATGTTTTTGTTGTTCGATATAAAAAACTAATTTTATCTAATAATTCATTAAAAATGCTTTTGACACAATTGTAAATTCATCATTTTTTTATTCGAAAATACTTAAACGTTTAGTCGCAATATTCTCTTCACTAATCGATGAAATAATTTCTTGAATTTTTAATGGGTTTTGTCATTTGATTTGATAAAAATACTCTAATGCGATAGCAAGAAACATAGATACAGCAATCGTCATAAATGGCTAATTGATTTAACTCTTGATTTAATTGTTGCATATTTACTAAGCGATTGGTAATCGATAAATACCCTAATAACACTCTCGTCTTGTTTTGATAAAATAGGAACTGATGATTGAACAATTTTTACCATTTTTAAAAAGTTTTTGATTTGTGTTTTCGCTTCTGTTCCAATAGCTTCTCCATCATTCCATGTTTGAGTTTTAAAAATTTCTTTTCGATTCGTACCAAAGACTTGTACATTAAACTGCTGATCATTTTGTATAAAATGGTAGATTCCATCTTTATCTTTTTGATAACTATTATTTTGATTTAAAACAGCCAAAACATTTGCAGCTGTAATGGAGATTCATACTCTGATAATTTTTCATTTAATTGTTCACGGTATTTTTCCGTTAGTGCTACTTCTTGACTTTGATAATGTTGTATTTCAAATCCTATAAATCCAACAATCACCATTAGTTAATAGTAAAAATAGTGGTCGAAATAATCAACCACCATTTTTCCAACGGAAGTTTCTTCATGTTTTAACTTCATGATTTCCTCCATTATGTCTGATTAACGACGCATTACATAACCTGTTCCTCGAACAGTTTGAATGTAACTTCTACGACCTGGAACGTCAATTTTATTTCTTAAATAACGAATATATACATCAATTACATTTGTTTCTACTTCCATTTTATATCCCCATACTTCGTTTAATAAAAACTTCTCGAGATAATACAACATTAATATTTTTCCATTAACATTAATAATAATTCATATTCTCGTTTTGTTAAATCTACTAATTCTCCATTACGACGAACTGTACGGTTTTCTTTTTCAATCACTAAATCACGATATTCTACAATCGTTTGTTTTTGTACACGTGCTTCTTCTTCAATACTTAATCTTCTAAACAATGCACGAATTCTCGCTAAAATCTCTTCAATTTCAAAAAGGCTTCACAACATAGTCATCTGCCCCTTGATCTAAAACCAGTCACTCGATCCATTACAGAATCTCTAGCTGTCATAATAATAATTGGAGTTTTTCTTTACTTTGGCGAAGACGACGTACAACTTCTAATCCATTTAATTCTGGTAACATTAAATCTAATAAAATAACATCCCAATCTTCATCCGTTGCTGATTGAAGTCCACTACGTCCATCAAAACAAATTTTCGTTTCATATCCTTCATGCTGTAGTTCTAATTCCACAAAAACGTGCTAAATTTTTTTCGTCTTCAATAATTAAGATTCTTTTGTTTCATTGACATGGATACACCTCACCCTAATATTTTTTTAATATTCACAGTTATCATAACACATTATTTATTACCATTATAGCCCTTCCATAAAAACACCATCATAACGATTTTTATTTGACTTTTTACCGGTTTTCTTATGATAACTTTTAAAAGGATACTGAAAAATTCATTGATGAACTAAAAAAAGGAGAACGAACTAATCCTGTTCATTCTCCCAGCTATTACTATTCTTCATCTAATAAATTTGTTTGACCTAAATCTTCGACTTTTGAGAAATGACTTCTCCACCAATATTATAGTGAGCACGAATTTTTGTGTTAATACTTCAACGATTTCTGGATGTTCCGTTAAGTATTTCTTCGCATTTTTCACAGCCTTGTCCAATCTTTTTCATCGTTATAGGCATACCAAGCACCGCTCTTCTTCACTAAATCTAAATCAGACGCCATATCTAAAAATTTCTCCAATTTGAGAAATTCTTCTCCATACATAATATCCACTTCAGCTGTTTTAAATGGTGGCGCAACTTTATTTTTTTCACCACTTTAATTTTTAGTGTGATTTCCTAAAAATTTCTGCTCCATTTTTAATTTGATCACTACGACGAACATCTAAACGAATACTTGCATAGAATTTTTAACGCACGTCCACCAGGTGTTGTTTCTGGATTACCGAACATAATTCCAACTTTTTCACGTAATTGGTTAATAAAGATGGCAATTGTTTTTTTGTACGGTTAATTGTTCCTGATAATTTACGAAGTGCTTGAGACATTAAACGAGCTTGAAGCCCCACATGAGATTGTCCCATATCTCCTTCCAATTTCAGCACGTGGCACTAATGCAGCTACTGAGTCGATACAATTACGATATCAACTGCACCTGAAGCCACTAATGCATCTGCAATTCCTAATCCTTGTTCACCAGTATCTGGTTGAGATAATAATAATTCTTCAATATTAACTCCCTAATGCTCTTGCATATTCTGGATCTAAAGCATGCTCTGCATCAATAAATGCTGCCACTCCACCACGTTTTTGTACTTCTGCTACCGCATGTAAAGCAACTGTTGTTTTTACCACTTGATTCAGGACCAAAAATTTCAATAATTCTTCCTTTAGGGTATCCACCTGCTCCCTAATGCAATATCCAATGCTAATGAACCTGAAGAAACAGTCTGAACTTCATGAATCAGCTTTTTCTCCTAATTTCATTACTGCACCTTTACCATAACTCTTTTTCAATTTTTTCAATGCATCATCTAATGCACGTTGACGATTTTCTTGATCTGCCATGTTAAAACCTCCATGTCCTCTTAATTCATCCTTATCATACACTATACTTCATACTGAAAGCAAGAAAAACGAACATTTGTTCTGTTATTTTTAATAAATATTTTCTTAGCTCATTTTAACTCCATATTGAACCGCAAATTCACGGTTACCATTACGATTTCTTGCTAGATGTAATTCCTATTGTTTTCGTTTGACTACCATCTGCTAAGGAAACAAATACAGTACCTACTTCTTTTTCTTCCATTGGTGATGGACCCGCTATTCCTGTGAAAGAAATTCCTAAGTCACTGCCAAATATTTTCCGTACATTTTCTGCCATCGCTTCCGGCACACTCAGCACTGACCATTCCATATGTTTCTAAAATTTCTTGTGGAACTTGTAATTGATTTTTCTTTACAGATTCTTGATATGCAACACAAGATCCTAATACATACTGTGAACTACTCGTCTATAGAAACTAGTGTCGAGCAAAGAGCCCACCTGTTAAACTTTCTGCTGAAGCAATACTTAATCCACTATGTTTTAATAATTCACTTGTAATCGATAATAGTGTTTCATACTCTCCATATCCATAAAAAAATATTCACCTTCAACGGATAATATTTTTCTTCTAATTCATCTAATAACTGTTCACACTCTTCTTTTGTATCCCCATTTGCGGTTAATCGAAGGACTACTTCTATACATTCCTGCGTATGGAGCAATCGTTGGATTCGTTTGTTCTTCAATTAATTGTTCTAAATCAGTTACTAATCTAGATTCTCCGATTCCAAAGAAACGTAAATATCTCAGATACAAAAGTTCCTTCATTTGAAACTTTTTCTTTAAATATGGAATTGCCTCTTTTTCAAGCATCATTTTCAATTCACTTGGAGGTCCAGGTAACACAATGAAAAATAGTTGAATCTGTTTCTACTGCACCACCAATGGCTAATCCATTATGATTTTTTTAAAAACTGTTTCACCATCAAAAGCTAATGCTTGCAGACGGTTATTAGGACTCATTTCTCGATGAGTTTGTTCATGGTATCGGATAATTTTTCCATCGCCTCGTCTATCTTCCACTAATTCCTTTTTGAACAAACTTAGCTAACACTTGCTTTGTAATGTCATCTGTAGTGGGACCCTAATCCACCACATAATATAATTAAGTCACTTGACTATTCGCAAGTTGAATACTTTCCAACATTCTTTCGGGATTATCTCCAACAGTTTGTTGATAGTACGTTGGAATCGATAATTTTGCTAATTCTCTAGCTATAGTGGCACTATTGGTGTTAATCACTTGACCCATTAACAATTCTGTACCAACTGTAATAATTTCTGCTTTCATACCTTCTACCTCTCATTTATAAAAAATAAAGCTGCGGGTAATTCCCAGCCTCCACCATTAAACAGAAAAATGAATCTGCAAATACATGTTTATTTTTACAAATAATCAACACCTGAATAAATCGTTGCAACTAAACAAATATAAACTAAAAATAGTTCCAATTGAAAACGGCAATCCTTTTTTACTGGAAAATCATCAATCAGTAAAAAGATAATTGCTAACATTTGTGTTGCTGTTTTAACTTTTCCAGGCTAAGCTGCTGCCAGTACTTCTCCATCATTCACTAATAATAAACGAAGACCTGTTACAGCTAATTTCTACAAACAATAATCGCTACAATCCACATTGGAATAACGCCAGCCCTACTAATGTAATAAAAGCCGTCATCACTAATAATTTATCTGCTAGAGGATCTGCAAATTTTCCAAAATTGGTAATTAAATGATATTTTTCTTGCTAAATAACCATCTAAAAATCCGTAATACTAGCTATGGTAAAAAATAATCATTGCCAACACCCAACTCACACTTAAAGTTGAATGAAAGACATTCACCATTCCTAAAAATATCTTTTGGAAAAACACATGATTAGTAAGAACAATGGAATCATGACAATCCGAGCAATGGTTAATCGATTGGCAATATTCATGCTATCCTCTATTCCACTGTAATATAAATAGCTGTAGCGCTAACTCCATCAGGAATTTCAATTTCTTGTCCTGCTAAAGTAATGGTACCAACTGGTGTATATCCAAAGTTTTAAAACAATTGAATTTGTACCTTCTGGAATTGATCCTACCAATTGTTGTCCAGTTGTTGGAGCTCCATCAGCTACTACTTTTTGATTTGCTGTAATTTCTGCCCACAATTGTGTTCTTGCACGGTTTGTGACTACTAAGTTTGCAGGAAATTCTGCTAATTTTGCTGTATAGTGTACAATGAGTTACCATTTGCATAAGAATAACGAATTGTAGTTTCTTTTTGTCTCTTTTGTTGTAGTTGTTGATTGAGTTGTTTCTGCAACTGTTGTAGTTGCTGCTTGTTCGGCTGTTGTTGTATTTGGTGCAGTTACAGTAGTCGTCACTACAGTTGGTTTTGCTGTTGAACGAGTATTCGTCAACGATTGTACAATTGCAAAAACAATTGCTACAGCCAACATTCCAAGTAAAATAGTTGGAAGATAGTTTTTCCATTGTTCAAGCTTTTATGAATAGACGTTTGGGATTCACGAGTATTAGATAAACGACTACTAATAAATTTTTATCTGATAAAACAGATTCTGACTCTGGAATTCCTCCAACTTGTTCTAGGAGTTTCTAAAGCAAATTCTTCCAATAAGCGAACGTCATCCACTCCTACTGTTTCTGCTACTTTGTTTTATAAAATGCACGAGTATAAACTCTCCAGGCATTAAATCGAAAATCATTTTTCTTCGATTGCGATTAAATATGAATTTTTGTAATTTGTTGCAAATCGTCTAAAGTATATCCTTTGGTCTGACGAGCACGTTTTTAAGATTTCTCCAATTGTTTGTTCCATTTAATCACCAACTTTTTCTTATATTCTCATGAAAAAGTATACCATAGATTGCATATGAAACAAACTCATTCACTGTGTTTTTTCGTCAACTTTCTTCTCATGAAATACAAGATAAAACTTTTTCAGAACGAGTAAAACCATTTTTAAATGAGCAGTTAAATCAAACACTTTACTTTTTCATCCCATTTTATTTCTACATTTCCACTTGAAAAAGCTATACTAGTCGGAAAAAATCATCTCATTATCTACTATTTCTAAAATGACTTTCTAAATTTTGAGAGGTTAATTCTAACATCATTTTTAATTGATACGTCTCTTTCAATAAGCGATACTGATTCTCATTTGCTACTCGAATTTGATAAAAAGGCTACTGTCACTAAACTTGTAACAAATAATAATGCTAAAAAGGAACGACTAAGCTAGCTTTAACTTTTTTTAAGATGATAGTCATCATGGTGAGTCCTCCGTTTTTTTCCTTTTTCATCCTTAGGAGAAGGTGATTCATTGTGTTGTATCACTTCTTTTTCAATAGAAATCACACGATTCCCAGGGAATAAAATAAGTTTCAAATTCTTCATGATTACGCAAGATCCCTTTTAACCGAACACCATTTTGTTCTCCATGAATAAGCATTTTTCGTATCCGATTAATAATGGATGATATCCTTTCCTTCCCTTCTCCTTTACTAATCCATAAAAGTAGACTTTGATTGTTCGTTTTCTGGCTTAGCTCTAATCAAGTAGGGTTCTTCCTTTGTAGGACGTCCATCTTCAAATTTTTGGTTCAAATGCAATCGTAGGTCTAGCATAACCTTGTAAATGAGTATCCATTTGCGTGACCATTAAATGCCACTCGATATGATTTTGGTACTTCTAATTTATTTTTGCACTTTTAATAATACTTGATAAATTCCACTAATTAGTAGAATACTAACTGCAAAAATCTAAAGCTATTAACTGTTCAATTAGAAGAAAGGCTGACTTTTGATATAGGCCCCATTCCTTCAATTTGAATCACCTCCTCTTGATCACAATGAATAGTTATTGAAGTAGCTGAGGTTTTGAGCTAGATTTGTAGTACTTGATTTCATTCTTTATCCTTATTACTTTGAGTAGATTTCTTCTTTTTGAAGTACTCTAACTCTTTTGTTTCCGTAGAAGACGTTGCAGGTTTCTGTCCATTTCTAAAAACAGGAATTGAGGTCTTCTCTCATGTAACTTCATCAATTGACTAGAATACTCATTTTAATGTACAGGCATGATTCTTCTCTCTTTCAAAGAATCTCCTAATATGAAAGATAGTAATAATACGGTTAAAGTCGCAATCATTAATGCTAATAAGGCTTCTAGCAAAAGCGAAAGCTTTAATTTTTCGAAACTTCAACATAATACCTACCTCCACCTAATTGAAATGTAAAATGATAGGAATATTTTTCCCTATTAAATGTTATTTGCGAAACCTTATTAAATGTTGTTAAATTCCCAGTTTCTCCTTTAAATTGAATGAAAGGAATATTAGTTGTCGAAATACTTTTTGGTATTTCTCTAACTGCATTTAATGATTCATTACCTAGACAACTCAATTGATAATAATTTTTACTAGGAGTATTTATTTCTACTGTTGAACTTTTCCCGTTGCTTGCGCACTCGCCTGTACCAATTTCAAGTCATTCTCGAACTGCTTTATAAACACTCTTTCTTGATATGTTTCTCCAAAATCCACTACAGCTGGAGGAACTAACCTAATAAAATAATGAGGATACTAAATGTAACGAGTAGTTCTACTAGTGTGAATGCACTGGGCCTCATAAAATCCCTCACTTAATTATTTTCATTAATCTTTAGGACTTTTTGATTCATTATATGCTTTCAAATTGTTCAGCAGTTATATAATGCTCTTGTTCTAACTTTTCTGCTGTTGGCTTTTCTGCTGCATTTTTATCTAATTGATATAATTCTTGTTGATTTTTTTAACTACTTTCACAATAGCAGCATCCGATTTCTTTTGTGCTTCTTCCCTTTGTTTAGCAATATTCGGAATAATGAGTAGCATCATCAACCCGATAATAAATAAAACAAATAAGCAACTCAATTAATGTAAAAGCTTTTTCTTTTTAGTAATTTTTCATTTTTAATTTCCTCCTATCATTGTTAATGTTGGTAACATTAAAAATAATGTACATTGACATAATCATTAGTCCAATTCCAATAAATAGAACTGGCTGAACAAGCATAATTTTCTTTTTCCAGTGTTCCTTTAAAGTCTTCAAATGAATTTTTGGAAAAATTGTCGCAATTTGATGTCTAATTGATGCGTTAATTCTCCTTGTACAATTAGTAAAATGAGTGGTTGCTGAAATAAATTCAATTGATGAATTGTACTTGAAAAAGAAGTTCCTTTTCTGCATTTCACTTTCAATAAACTCAGCAATAGCTTTTGTTAAAAAGACTTGTTCCTGCTTGTTTCATCTGTTCCACCATTTGTAACAAGGACTGCCCATTTCCTAAAAATATGCAAAATTCTCTCGCATATAAAAATGTGTAATATTGACGCACTAAACTTCCAACAATTGGCAACCGAGTTAAAAATCGGATACGATCCAGTAAGGTTTTATTTTTTTCCAAAATAAATACATAGCTCCCTACTATGATTACGACAAACATACAAACTCCCAATACAATCCAAGGTAAATGTACAAATCCATGCCATATCAAATAAAGCATAACATGTCCTTGTAAACTCTCCACTTGAACCATTGATTGTAATTGCCCCTAGTAATAAATAGCGAATCGCAGCTACCATACAAAACTAGAAAAACGATTAAAATGCACGGATAAATTAATACTTGCCGTAATTTTTAATTTGTTGATCCTTTTTGTGTTAAATACTGTCCAATTGTCCGACAAGAAAGTGCAAAAGAACCTGTCGACATCGATAAATAAATTTGAGAACAAATGGAATCAGAATATCCAACAAGATGTAACACTTCATCAAATCTTTCCCAACTAATAACTGTTCCATCATTTTTTCCTATAATGGATTCTTGTTTTGAAGGAGTAATTTACTAAATTCCAATGTTTCTTGTAATGTAAATCCCTCTTCTAGCAATTCACCCTAATTGAGTTAAAAATAATGCTTGAGTTTTTATTCGACCATTTCTTAAAAAGATTTGGTAGGCTTCAAAAACTTTTCTTTGAAATATATCCAAGTGCATAAGCTTTCCTCAACTTTCTATTAAAATGGATGTTCCAATGGATTTAAAAACTGTTCTCCTTGAATCAACTGTTGCAATGAAGTGCCATATGCAATATCAAATAAAGTCGCTTTTTCTTTTGAAAGTGGAATATGATTACAATGAAAGCAACAATGACTCTGACATAGAGAACAATATCTCGGTACTAAACGTTGCGCCACAACAGCGACTAATGTTTGCCTTTAATAAATCTTTTGTAACCCCTAATTCTTCTAATCTTGAAATGACTCTTTACAGTCTTTAGCATGAACCGTTGCTAACATTAAATGTCCTGTTAAAAGCACCCCGAATCACCATTTTTGCTGTCATTTCATCTCTAATTTCTCCCTATCAACATAATATCCGGATGATGTCTTAAAGAACTTTTTAATGAGTAGTTCATATGTAATCCCTGCTTTTTCATTAATTTCTGTTTGTAGAAACAGTGGTTCACTCATCTCTACCGGTTCTTCCATTGTAATAACTTGCAAATTCGTATCATGAACACGATTTCTTAATAAATGATACATGGTTGTTGTTTTCCCGAGCTAACAGGTCCTGAAAATAATATTAACCCACTCTTGTAATGCAACATTCTTTGAAGAAGCTCAATATCTCTTGGAAAAATAAGTCGATACCTCTCCTGTTTTTGCTCCTCCATCGATAAATGCAATAAACGAATGACTACTGACGTTTGCATTTTAAAAATTTTGTAATGACAGATAACCTCAATTCAATACTTGTTCCATCTCGTTAATTCATATTTCATTGCTCCACTTTTGTGGTCTTCTTTTTTCCCTCACATCCATTCCTGATCGATACTTTACAAAGGTAATCCACCGATTAGCAGTATCCGAATCCACTGTTTTTAGTAAGGATAACTGTTCACCATCTCTTAAATAAAAAAACGGTACTCCTTTTCCAAACGGTAATAAATGAATGTCATCAATGCGAAATTGGAGTGCAGCTAATAAAATTTCATTCGTAAGCTCCTCCATATCTCTCCTCCTCTACAAAAAAATTGACTAGTCACTTAGATATACGATCGAGAAAAATTTTTTTCCCTCGATATTTTTAAAAATCCTACTACAGATCCAAAAAATTCCACCTAAACTATCTAATACCATATCTTGAAATAGCGGTGTTCTTCCAGGTGTCATTCCTTGATGAAACTCATCCGTTATAGCGTATAATACGGTAATAAAAATCGCAATCATTAAACTCCATCCCGGATTTTTAAGATGAACTTTTAATCCTCCTCGTCCAATGATACCCAATGAAATAATACACTAAGAAATGTGCTCCCTTCGAATAAAAATTCAATAAATTGAGCATATCCTAAGCTAGGAATACTAATGACTTTATCTGCATAAGTAAAATGAATTTTTGAAAGTACATCCGAAAATGGCTGAAATGGTAATAGTTGTTGTATTTTTGAAACAAGTGATTGATCATGATACGGTATTGATGAACTGTAAAATACAATTCCCATTAATAGAATGGCAATGAGAATCGATACTGTCCCTCTAGTTGTTCTTGTCATAGAACTCCTCCTACTTTCTAGAATAAATTTATTATTGGCTACCTAAAAACAAATTGTCAAGCAATTTTAGAAAAACAAAAACTCTTACTATAACATACGTTACAATAAGAGTTTTTACTTTTACAATTAAGCTTGAACTGGTAATTCTTCTCCAATCGCTGCTAAGCGTTCCATTACTTCTGCAGGAGTTAATCCTTTTGCAGCTACATAACGGTTTCTTGGATGAACACGACATTCATGACTGCATCCACCAATATATTTAGCTTCATTTTTCTTCTGAAGTTAAAAATTTGACGGTTACATTCTGGATTTGCACAGTTTACATAACGCTCACATGGAGTTCCATCGAACCAATCTTTTCCGATTACAACAGGATTTACATGGTTGATATCTACCGCAATACGTTCATCGAAAACGTACATTTTTCCATCCCATAATTCGCCTTGTACTTCAGGATCTTTTACCATAAGTCGCAATACCACCGTGTAATTGACCTACATCTTTATAACCTTCACGAACCATCCATCCTGAGAATTTCTCACAACGCACGCCTCCTGTACAATAAACTACGACACGTTTTATCCATGAATTTTTCTTTATTATCACGAACCCATTGTGGTAATTCACGGAAGTTACGAATGTCTGGACGAATTGCTCTACTGGAAATGACCTAAATCATATTCATAATCATTACGTGATCTAATACAACTGTGTTTTCATCTAATAAAGCTCTTTAAATTCTTTTAGGAGATAAGTAAGCTCCCGTTGTTTCTAAAGGATTGATATCATTATCGAAATCATTATCTTCTAATCCTAAATGAACAATTTCTTTTTATAACGAACGAACATGAAAGCTTGTTCTTCTTCTTCATCAATTTTTGAACCATAAATCTTCCATTCCTGGTAATGAATGAACATAGTCCATATATTTTTGAGTTGTTTCATAGTCTCCTGAAACAGTCCCATTAATTCCTTCATCAGCGACTAAAATACGTCCTTTTAGTCCGATTGATTTACAAAATTCCAAATGATCTGCAGCAAATTGTGCTCCATTCTCGATTGGTACATATTTATAGTACAACAGTACTCGAATATCTTTTGACATAAACTACCTCCAAAAGTAATTTCTTATTGAGAATTCATTATATCATCTGCACAAACTAATAGCAAAGAAACTGCTTCAGATATAGCGTTAAATAGTTTTTTTCACAAACTTCACTTCTGATTCAAAAGCTCTCAGGCTCTTCAACTGGACTTTCATGCTTTCCAATCCATTTTTCCATCCAAACAATATGATACCAACGATCAAATTTTATAACCGCAACGTTTAAACTCTCCAACTAATCGATAGCCCATATATTCATGATATTGAATCACTATTATTTGTTAAATATTCATCTTCCACTTCAGGCGTAGCAATACATGCATAGACATTTTGATACCCCAATTCTTGCAATTTCGCTTCCATCAATTGATATAATTTTTCCATATCCTTTTTCTGTTGATCTTGCTTTTAAATAAATACTAATTTCACTAGACCAAGAAAAAGCTTTTTCGACTCGCAAAAGGGCCAGCATATGCATAACCAACAATTTGCCCTTCTTCTTCGACTACATAATATGGATATTTCTCAAGAGTCGTTTGAATTCTTCTTTCAAATTCTTCCACAGTAGGAACATCATATTCAAACGTAATTGCTGTTTTCTCTACATAATATCGATAAATTTCTACTAATGCTGCTGCATCTTCAATAGTTGCTACTCTAATTGTCATTCAAAAATTCCTTTCATCTTTCTATTTCTATTTTTATCGTAGTATACCACAGCTTGATTCTTGACAAAAAAATTTTTCTCTCTTAGGCTATGCTTTATAGAGCTCGAAAAAGGATGAATCTTATGAAATATTTTTAACAAGTAGCAAGCATTCCTGAATCTTATAAAGTGAATACTGCGAATGGTTTTGTCGATAATTTGAAAACTGTCTCAGCAAATCAACGATTAAAACCTTATATATTTCTTCTGACCCAGATGCATTTGAATTAACAGATGACTTTTCTTCTTATACAAAAATTAGGATTTGAAGAAATTGGACTTCATTTTGATCCATTTATTATTTCTTTGACCACCGTCAAACTGTAGATATTCAAGACTATTTAAATGAAGTTGATTTAGTCATTTTATCCGGTGGACATGTTCCAACACAAAATCAGTTTTTCCAAGAAATTCAATTAGCTGAAAAATTCAGTCTTTTTTAAAAGGCATCATCATTGGCATTAGCGCTGGAACAATGAATGCTGCAGAGACTGTTTATGCTCATCCTGAATTAGAAGGAGAAAGTATCAATCCAGAATATCAAAAGATTTCTAATAGGTTTAGGACTGACAACGAAGCAAGTGATTCCCCATTATAATTTTTAAAAACATGAATATTTAGATGGAAAAACAAGTCCTTAAAGAAATTGCTACGGAAGATAGTGTGAATCAAGAATTTTTACATTTTTCCCAGATGGAACTTATATTTATGGACATGATGGAATAGAAGAATTATACGGAGAAGCTTTATCTTTTAAAAAGATAAAAATTTTTCAAAAAATTAATACAAATGATCAGATTATTTCACTTTAAACAATCAACAACCTTTTAAGACGACTTCGGTCGTCTTTTTTCATAAAAATACCCCATCGAAAAACGATGGAGTGAGACTTGTTGAATCGTATGATTAACGACGTAAACCCTAAACGGTTGATTAACTCACGGTAACGTTGGATATCTTTGCATGTAAGTAAGCTAATAAGTTACGACGGTGACCAACTTTTTCAATAAAACCACGGTTTGAGTGGTAGTCTTTTTGTGTACACGAATATGATCTGTTTAAGTGATTGATTTCATAAGTAAGTACAGCAATTTGTACTTCTGGTGAACCAGTATCTCCTTCTTTAATCGCGTACTCTTTGATGATTGCGTTTTGTTCTTTAGAAATAGCCATTTCTAAACACCTCTTTCTTATATTATTCCTTCTACTGAGTAAAACGTTGGTGAATCGTAAAACTCGGTACAAGGTCCGTGTTAAAACACACTACTAGATTAACGTAACTCTATCAAAAATCAAGTAATTTGATAAGTTTATTATTGAACTTCTTTATGTGATTTTCTATCGAAGTATACATGATTTGCAACATTGCTTGTCCACCCATTAACTCTTCAATTGAACCAATCGCATATCCTTCCTGTTGTAAGAAGTCTCAATAATCGAGGTAAAGCTTCAACTGTTTCTGGATGAATATCATGCATTAAAATAATCGAACCATTATAAGTTCCTTCTCTTTACTTCTTGAAGAATACTGTTAACATTATGACTCTTCCAATCCAATGTATCTACAGACCAATTTAAAATTGCAATTCCTGCTTGTTCAGCAACCATACGGTCAAATCCACCATATGGAGGTCTTAAAGTTGTTGGACGAATTCCTCCAGTAGCATCTCCAATTAATTTTTTTGAGTATCTGCTACTTGTTGATGAACACCTTCAGGAGTTAATGTTGTTAATAATGGATGGCTATATGAGTGATTTCCTACTTGGTGTCCTTTGTTCCACAATTTGTTTTAATAATATCTTCATTACCCGGAACATGTTTTTCCCATAATATAGAATGTTGCATGAACTCCATATCGTTTTAAAATATCTAAAACTTTCGGAGTCAACTCACTACTTGGACCATCATCAAAACTAATTGCTACACGTTTTTTTCACTTAAACGATCTTCTAATTGATTTTTTCCAATTTTGGTAAGCTTCTTGTTGCGAGTCAGGAATTCGATCACTCTTTAAAATTGGAAATAGTTCTTGGAACGCAAATGAAATTTGGCGTAACGTTTCTCCATTGCTAGTTTGGATAGGTTCTTTCAAGTTAAATCTAAATCCATTTTGAATAATAGAAGCATCTAAATTCTTCCAGTTTTCATATGCAAATTCTTTTAAAAACTGTTCTGTTTGTTCTTCTGATAACGATTGTTCCTTAGCAACTTTCATTGCTTTTTACAAAAATGATTCGTAACTTCTAAATCGTTAATATAACTCTCCAATTACAGCAGTACCAGATTTTTCTTTTCCTTCTAATTGGTGATTTAATTCATCATAAGCAACTTTGTTCCAATCCTTTTGTTTCTTGATAAAACAGATTGGTAATAATAAACATCTTTAACACCTGTTAAAACATGAGATTGATAAACTTTTAAATAAACCCATGTACGTTTTGATTCATTTTTATATTGTTCTTTAACTTTTTCTAATAATGTATCTAATTCTTTTTGAATCGGCTCTACAATTTGTTGATTAGCGGTAGGATAGGCTACTGTAAATACAGTATTTCCAATCGTCTGAGTTTGAACCTCTACAGCTTCATTATATTGCTTGGCATCTGCTTCTTCTGCCTTCTTCATAATGGCTTCATTTCTACGAATAAAATGATTTTTGCCAAACTACTTACAACAAAACCACTCCACTAATACTAAAAATACTATCAGGATAGCTACTGCAATCATTTGAGGTGGTTCAATTTTTTTAATTCCTTTCACTTCTTTCTTCATATAACCTCTTCCTAATCTCTACATTTTATCTTTGACATTTTGGACAAATTCCAAATACTTCCATTCGATGCCCTTGGACTTTGTATCCTGTTAATTCTTCTGCAACAGATTCTACATCCTCTATTAAAAGGATAAAATAAATCTTCCACACGTCCGCAAACTTGGCATACAACATGATAATGTTTCCCAATATTAAAATCATATCTACTAGCATCATCTCCATACGTTAATTCTAGTAAATATCCTTCATCTGTTAACTTATTTAAATTATTATAAACGGTTGCCATGCTGATATTTGGATCTTTTGCAACAATGGCAGTATAAACATCTTCTGCAGTAGGATGATGAGCCTCTGCTAAATAATCTAAAATGGCTATTCTTTGAGTTGTCATTCTAACGCCATCTTCTCTTAACTTTTCTTTTTAATTGTTTCAGTTCTTTTTCGTGCATAGAAACCCTTCTCTATTCTTTAATCTTCGGATAAATTCTTCTATGATAACATCTTTTTGTAATATTGTAACATATTTGTAATATTTTTACTAGAGCTAAAATAATCCTTAGCTTCAAATTATCATAGTCCCCTTCATTATACTAACAACCTATGAAACAAGCAAATGACAGTATCAAAACTAAATAAAAAATGGATAAGAATCTTAAATACTTTTATTCAGATTCATGTATCCATTTTAATGAAAATAATGTTTTTAAATGATGTTGAATGGAGATTACCTTATTGTACCAAACGATAATATCCCATTGCTTCTCTTAGTGGTGTTGCATCAATCCCTAAAGCTTCAACAATTGTATAAGAAAATTCAAAAGCTGCAGCAGGACCTGATCCAGTAATTACTCGTCCATCTTGATGCACGAACTCTCCTGTATAATGCCCATCTTGAATTTGGTTCTCAAAAACCTGGGTAACAAGTATAATTGCAATTTTTAGAGCACCTGAATTCTCAATCGCAATTGGTGCAGCACAATTGGCTGCAATCATTTTTCCAGCATCATAATGATTTTTGACAAAATTTTGCACTTCTTGATGATCTTTTAATAATTTTGCTCCTGGTATACCACCGTAAAATAACAATATCATATAATTCATTTTTCACAGCTAATAATTCTTTATCTGTAGAAATAGTTAAACCATGAGAACCTCGTTGCTCTCATTTCCCAATACTCAACAATATCTACTTCTACTCCTGCACGACGTAAAATATCCATTGGAGCTATTGCCTCAATTTCTTCAAAACCTGTTGTTAATACAATTGCTGCTCTTTTCATTGGAATTCCTCCTTGCTATTCTTCCTTTTTTATTTTACCGATTTTTACACTTATTTTCAACCGTGAGAGCGTTTCAGTTATTCATTGACATTTCTTTTTATCAGTATAGTGAATTCATTAAATGAAAAATAATTCCTAGGAGGAAGATAATGACTTGGAAAAATTATTACAGATTCTGGTTGTGATATTAAACACTTAGAATCTTTTACCTGAGCATTGTACCTATGTGAATGTTCCTTTAACGATTCATGTTGGTGAGGAAGAATTTATTGATAATGACGCTTTAGAAATAGACCAAATGATGGTTAAAATGTATGCCCTATGAAGGAAAAACTTCTTCATCTTGTCCAAGCCCTGAGAGCTATTTACAATCATTTGAAGGTGCTGATAACATTATTATTGTAACCATTACTGGTGCTTTATCAGGAAGTCATAATAGTGCGCAATTAGCAAAAATGTACTTAGAAGAACACCCTGAAAGCAAACATTGAAATTATCGACAGCTTATCAGCCAGTGGAGAAATGGTATTAATTACATAAGCCATAGCAAACTTCATCAAAGAAGATCCTTCTTTTGAAGTAGTGGTTGAAAAAGCTCGTAACTATCATGCAAAAACAAAATTATTATTTGCCTTAGCAAGCGTAGATAATTTAGTGAAAAATGGTCGCCTAAGTAAATTAGTTGGACGTGTTGTTGATTATTAAACATTCGCATGGTTGGACAAGCTAGCACTGAAGGAACACTAGAATTACTTCATAAATCACGTGGACAAAAACGTGCCGTTAGTGCCATCTGGGATGAGATGAAAAAGAACAATTACCAAAGGTGGACGTGTTGCCATTAGTCATTGTGACAATCCAGAAATTTGTGCCATGATTACAACAGCAATTCACTCTGAATTTCCTGATGCCGATGTTCAAGCTTATCCTACTAGTGGATTATGTAGCTATTATGCTGAACAAAGGCGGTATTTTAATGGGATATGAGACTCATTAATTGAATTCTATAAAATGAACGACTCCTATCGAATGATAAGAGTCGTTTTTATTATACTAATTCGCTTTTTAAATAAGCATCTACTAAGGATTCTGTTGCTTGAATGGATTTAATATGCGTTCTTTCCTAGGAATGACTTGATTCAATTCCCGCTCCTAGTAAAAGCATGTTTGACATCTGCTCCTGCACGCATGGCTGCTGAAGCATCACTTCCATAAAATGGATAAATATCTAAACGATAGTCAATATCTTTTTCTTTTTGCTAAGTCCACTAAATGTTGACGTAGCGAATAATTATAAGGACCAGAACCAGCTTTTTTATTTATGGCTACTTTTACTAATAATCTTAATCAATCACTCCTCGATTAACTTTACAACATTATTATATTCTTAACTAATGAAAAGTAATTCGTAGTCCGTCCATTCTTTCACACTTCCTAAAGATACATAAATTTTACCACGTTCTGAAATTATAAATTCTTCTTAAAATGAATAATTCTATTTGCCTCCTGAAATCCAATATTGAGATGAAATATTATAGAATCCGTATTCGTTAAAAGTACAGTCGCTTGCAAACTCCTTACATCCTTTATTTTTCGCCCATTCCTCACATTTTGTACAGAGATTTTTAGCAATATTCTTTAAACGATATTCCTCGTCAACAATAATCCCTTCTAAGAATCCAACAGGACTATATTTACAACCTTCAACATAATCAAATCTGAGTGAACATAGTGCTAGACCTACAATTGTGTCACCTTCAACTTCAGTAAAGATTGCAGTATTTTTGCCATTCGTATATTTTTTACTTCACTCAATAGCTTCTTTATCAGACAATCGGGGCCATAATTGTTTCATTAGTTTAGCCGTTTTAATATAATCATTTGTTATTCCATCCATATTGATGTTCCTCCTCAAATTACAAGCAAATGTTTCGAATCATGTTGTTACTTTGTTGCTCATTGATTGATACCAATACCATCCCTTCTACTTTTCGACTATCTCAGATTTGAAGAGCAGAGCCACACACTCAGCGGTTCGAACTTACCGTATCATCTCGTCAGTGTCTCTCCTTATTCTACGAGTCCTATCCCATTGTGGAGCATCTACTTACTTCGCTAATGCCTCAGCTCAGTACAAGCAGTGATCCCACCCTCAACATGAAACAAGTGAACACTACGTATGCCAAGTAGTCTTGTCTGTAAGTAGAAACAGGTCTATAAACTTTTCATCAATAGCATAAGGTTATCGTACATAAGAGTCGTTTTTATTATACTAATTCACTTTTTTTAAATACGCATCAACTAAAGCTTCAGTTGCCTGGATTGATTTAATATGAGTTCTTTCATAGGAATGACTTGATTCGATTCCTGCTCCTAATAAAGCATGTTTGACATCTGCTCCTGCACGCATGGCAGCTGAAGCATCACTTCCATAAAATGGATAAATATCTAAACGATAGTCAATTTCTTTTTCTTTTGCTAAGTCTACTAAATGTTGACGTAGCGTATAATTATAAGGACCAGAACCATCTTTCACACAAATAGAAAACCGTATATTCATCTGTTTTGTTGGTCATCTCCCATTGCTCCCATATCTACTGCTAAAAATTCCACAGCATTTTCAGGGATACTACTATTCGCCCCTGTTCCCGTTTCTTCAATACAACTAAACATAAAATGAGTCGTTACTGGTAACTGAACATTCCACTCACGATAAGTTTTTAATAAATTTAATAAAATAGCTGCACTAACTTTTATCGTCCAGAAACGACTTTTTACAAATCCAGTTGAGTAATCATTGTGCGTGGATCAAAGGAAACAAAATCTCCCACTTCAATTCCAAAACTTCTTGTCTCTTGTTCAGAATTTACTTCTAGATCCAAACGAACTTCCATATTATCTTGCGTACGTTCTGCTGAACCAGCATCCTTATATACATGACAACTTGTTTGATGAATTAAAAATCGTTCCCGTTACACTTTCACCTGTTGAAGCAATATGAACGGTACAGTTTTCTCCTTCAATCATATTCCATGGATAACCACCAATTTTTATCTAACTTCAAACGACCACTTGGTTTAATAGCACGAACAATCGCTCCTAATGTATCAACATGGGCAGTTACTACACGACTACTCGTATTGTCCTTCCCTTCTACCGTTACGATAATATTCCCTTTTGGTGTTCTTTTATAAGGGTATCCTAATTTCTCAAGAGTTTTCATTAAATACTCTTGTACTCCTACTGTATATCCCGTTGGAGAAGGGACTGCTAATAATTCTTGTAAATATTCTAATGTTTTGACTCATGTATAAATTCCTTTCAAATAACTTCTAAATTCCTACCATATCTCGGTAAAGTTGATGCGCATAACTATCCGTCATTCCTGATATAAAAATCAGTTGCCAATAATAAGCGTAAATATAATTTCTCTACTTCTGATTTACCTTCTGCAAAAGTAATGATACGAACGTTTTTGACTCTCCGAAATAATGCCGATTTTCTCAAATCAACATAATCTAATCGACGGGTTGTATCATAAGCTACTAATGGTGGAACAAAACTATCTAACAAATATGTTAAAGTAGAATAACCTGAAATTTCTAATCGTAAAAATACTCTTATGATCATATATTTTATCTTCAGAAACTTTTCTTAAATGCGTATATAATTCATGCGCACTAGAGTCCGTTAATAAATCTTGCTGATACTCTCCATTCATAATCTTCTCATAATGAAGAACGAAAGACTCTGTTGCTGCATCAATTAACATCGTTCTTAGATCGACAAAAATTGATTAATACTAAAAATTTCTTCATTAATTGTTTCTAATATTTTCACAACTTTTTGAATGCGGAGAAGTTTTATCTTCTTTTAATACGCAATGTAAATATTCCTTTACAACGGCAAATCTTAATACTCCTTTACCAATCGCATCTTCTAAATCTGCTATTAAATATGCAATATCATCGGCAGCTTCTAAAATAAATGTCAATGGATGACGATTTTCACCAGTACCTGTAATATCAGTTATTTGACGAAAAATATCTTCTTCAGCTCTGAAAAATCCTACTTTTTAGACGTAATTTTCTCTGTTTTTGGCTGATTAGAAGCACGTGTATATTTTAAAATCGTATTAATGGTTGCAGGAGTTAAATCTAACCCATCAAAGTTTCCCTTAAAATCATGTAATTTCGATACAATTCGTAATGATTGAGCATTTCCTTCAAAATGATAAAAATCATGTACATAGGGACTTACTAAAAAAATTCTTCTGCTACCTCTGAATGTTCCTCTAAAAATCTGTGGTAACTTTTTCTTAAAACCATTGTCGAATAATATCTTCTCCAAAAATGTCCATAAGGAGGATTACCAATATCATGTAATAAACTAGCACATTCTACAATTCGAGCAATATCACTTTGATGGTTTATCATTTCTTGTTTGCTAGAATCTGTTTCGGTCAATACATCTTGTTGCAATAACCGTACAATTTCACTCACTAGTGTTCTGGCAATCATTGCTACTTCTAAAGAATGTGTTAATCTTGTATGAATAAAATCTAATCTTTCTAGTGGAAATACTTGCGTCTTATCTTGTAATCGCCTAAAAGCGGGACTTGTTACAATTCTTTTATAATCATCATCAAACTCGTTACGATGGTTTGAATCTTTGTCTGAAAGACGAGTAGTTGCCAATAACGTTTTTCCATTCCATGTCATCACTCCTTTCCTCTATCTTAAACCAATTTTACGAAAACATTTCCATCTTAGAAAGAAAAAAGAGCAAAGTATTCAACTACTTCACCTCTCAATCATTATTTTTCCAAAATCAATTCTTCTTTCATATGAATATCGTGTAATTCTCGTTTAAAGAAAAAAATAGACAAAGAACTAAAGAAATGACATCTGATACAGGAGTAGCAAACATCATCCCTCTACTCCAAAAAGATACGTCATCAATAGCATCATCGGTAATAAAATCAATAATTGTCTTGCTAATGATAAAAATGCTCCCTGTTTTTGCTTTTCCAATTGCTGGGAAAAAATGTTGTAATTAAAATCGTTATCCCATTTATGATTGTAAATAACATGAAATATCGTAAATAACGAATACCAAATTCAAAATACAAATCATTTCCATTCCCAAATAGTTGAATAATTTGTAAAGGGAAAAATTTCAAACACTGCCCAAGTGACAAATGACAATCCAAATCCTATTTTTAATGCTAAAAAGATCGTTTGACGTACTCGTAAATAATGCTTTGCTCCATAATTATATCCAACAATCAGTTGAACTCCTTGAGTCATTCCAATAATTAACGCAATAAAAATGACAAATACTTTTGCTACAATTCCACCAACTGCAATTGGAATTTCACTCCCATAAATAGACATAGCTCATATGTTTTCAATAAATTATTCGACACAATTTGTACAATTAAGGCTGAAATTTGGAAAATAAAGGACGTTAATCCTAAAAAGCAATTGCTTGAACCTGTTTTAAAATGTGGAATAAAGTCTTCCCATTGAAATTTTACGGAACGAAACTTTGGAATATACGCAAATAACAGTAATGCAGACATTATCTGACTTAACACGGTTGCCCAAGCAGAACCTGCAATTCCCATATGAAATACAAAAAAATAAAAAAATAGGATTTAAAAATCATATTCATAACTGCTCCAATAATAATCGCCATCATTGAAAAAGTAGCTCTTCCATCTGAACGAACAAGTGGATTAAATCCTGTTGAAAAATAAGAAAAATGGAATTCCATAAGCCGTAATGCGAGAATATTCCATTGCATAATCAAAAATTTGATCCGTTGCTCCAAATAATTGCATTAATGGTGCTAAAAAGATTTGAACAAAGCAGACAAACTGCAATTCCTATCACCATTAATTGAACAACTGCTGTTCCTGCAATTCTTCTAGCTTTCTCTACTTCTTTACGACCTAATTCCAAATTAAAATTAGATGCAGCCCCTACTCCTGTCATTAATCCTAATGCTAAACAAATCGTTGTAATAGGAAATGCAATATTTGTCGCAGCATTACCTAAATACCCAACACCTTGCCCAATAAAAATTTGATCCACAATATTATATAAGGCATTAACGACATTGGCAATCATTGCGGAATTGCTAATTGCATCAATAATTTTTTGACGGGCTGTGTTCCCATTGGGTTTTTCAATAGTTGTCATGAATGAACTCCTTTCAAATAACTTCAAACAGAAATATTGTAAGGGTGATTAAAATGATATGTCAATGAAATATTTTTCTATTTAACAGTAGTTATCTTTTCTATTTTTCCAAACTCTTTCTATGATACTTAAACTACTAGATTTATAAATATGATTTCTTGAAATAGTCGTATCTCGTAATCTAACAATCTCTGGATGATTTCTCACATCACTTTTTGTCCAAGAACTATAATTAATCCCTAATTGTTCACATCATTTCTCTTTGTTGTTAAGTTTTCCTTGCACATTGTTGTTTTTGATATCCCAGTTTTTGTAACAATTTATCAAACTGTTCTGGATTTTGTTCAATTGCATTAAACACTAAATCTTCTACTTCCATAAATGTTATTCCCTTCTATTTATCAGATACTTATTATACTACCATTTATTAATAAACAACGAATAGGATATTTGTAAACTATTTTGTGAGCAAACCTCCCTAACTTTACACTCATAGGTGCTTCCAGCTATAATAAAAATAAAAAGATTTACTCAATTTCTTATAGGAGGAAGATTATGGAATGGTGAGGATTATATGATAAATGCATCTAAACAATCACGTTTCAATGCTAGTCACTGGTTTCGATATTTACGCAAAGTTATTTTTGAAGACCATTCTTATTTAACAGACGAAGATATCGAGAAATTATTAAACTCCAAAGAACTTTACCCATTTTCAAAAAGTGAGGTTTAAAATATGCTGTTCAAAAACATAGTCCTACTCACCAATATGTCATTTCATTAAATAAACCTGCAAAATTAACAAATGTCCAAAAATTAATGGAGAAATACAAACATGGATAAAATGAAAACTGTTTTTGAAACATTGAATCAAGAATTATCTCAAGAAAATCTTTTTAACAATTATTTGTGTTGGTGGTTATGTGTTAGAATATCATGGCTTTGCGAGCTACCCAAGATGTAGATGCTTTTTATGAAGAAAAATCATCATATCAATGAAATGATTGCTCGTGTAGGTCAAAAGTTTAATCTGAATACCTCAAGAAGAACTATGGCTCAACAATAATGTAGCAAATATGAATCAACAACCTCCATTAGACTTATGCGAAAACCTTTGTACCCTTTACTCATCTAACCGTACTAGTTGCACCCAATTGAATATGTATTAGGAATGAAAATGATGAGTGCTCGAGAGCAAGATTTGAAAGATATTGGTATGATTACTAAATTTAAAAACTTCCTGTTCCCTCTTCAATACCTTTGATAGCTTAAAGAAAATGAACTTTTCTACAATTGATTTTTCAATTCTATTGGAAGGATTTAGCTATGCATACGGTAATGATTGGTTAGAAGAATTTTTCAAAAAGAATCAAGAACAACTTCAAAAATACTTATTAATCACACAAAAGACAATTTCTCCAAATTAGAAGTTGTCTTTTTAGACAGAAAAATCCTGTTGGTAATTTCTCACCAACAGGATTTGTTGAACAGCCTTAATCTATTAGTCTTCTGAATGGACGAGAGAAGTTCGTACTCACGTTGAACACGTTCTAAGTATGCTTCAAACTGTCATTGAAACAGTTTCTTTTGAACCATAGCGACGAACTGTTACTGTTCCTCTTCAACTTCTTTTTATCCCCAATTACTAATTGATAAGGGATTTTTTGTGTTTGAGAAGCGCGAAATCTTGTAACCCATTTTTTTCAATATGGTCATCTAATTCAACACGTAATCCCTAAGTTTCATCATTTTTCTTTTTAATGCACGAGCTGCATCATAATGATGTTCTAGCCACTTACTGAATAATAGTTGCTTGAACTGGAGCCAACCGTTGGGAATGCTCCTTTATATTCTTCGATTAAGTAAGCTACAAAAGCGTTCTGCAGTTGATACTACCCACGGTGGATAACTACTGGACGGTGAGTAGTTATCTCCATCTTCACCCACATAAGTTAAATCGAAACGTTCTGGTACATAGAAGTCTAATTGGATTGTAGACATTGTTTCTTCTAAGCCCATTGTTGTTTTGAATTGGATATCTAATTTTTGGACCATAGAATGCAGCTTCACCAATCGCTTTGAAATATTCTAAGCCCATTTCATCCATTGCTTCTTTTAACATTGCTTCTGCTTTATTCCACATTTCATCATCATCGAAGTATTTATGTTTATCTTCTGGACTCACGATAACTTAAACGGAAGCGATAATCTTTTTACATTGAAATCTTTATATACTCACGAATTAAATCTAGAATACGTTTGAATTCATCTTTAATTTGATCAGGACGAACAAATGTATGACCATCATTTAATGTCATTTCACGTACACGTTGTAAAACCAGATAATGCTCCTGATTTTTCATAACGGTGCATCATACCCTAATTCAGCAATACGGATTGGTAATTCACGGTAGCTGTGAATATGATTTTTATAAACCATCATGTGGTGAGGACAGTTCATTGGACGTAATACTAATAATTCGCCATCTCCCCATATCCATTGGTGGGAACATATCTTCTTGATAGTGTGCCCAGTGACCTGAAAGTTTTGTATAAACCTACATCAGCCATTACTGGAGGTACACATGTTGATATCCAAGAGAAATTTCTTTGTCTACAATGTAACGTTCAATTGTACGACGAATTGTAGCACCTTTTTGGTAACCAGAATGGTAATCCTGAACCAACTTCGGCTAATCATAAATAAGTCTAATTCTTTTCCTAATTTACGATGATCACGTTCTTTTGCTTCTTCACGCATTTTCAAGAATTCTTTTTAAATCTGCTTTTTATCAAAGAATGCTGTTCCGTATACACGTTGCATCATCTTATTATCAGAATTTCTCTCCAGTATGCTCCTGCAAGAGATAATAATTTGAAGACTTGAATACGTCCTGTTGAAGGTACGTGAATTCCACGACATAAGTCTACGAAATCTTCTTGTTGATAAATAGAAATTGTTTCATCTTCTGGTAAACCATTAATTAATTCTACTTTATATGGATCATTTGCAAAGATTTCTAACGCTTCTGCACGACTTACTTCACGACGCTACGATTGGATAGTTTTCTTTTAACAATTTTCATCATTTCAGCTTCCACTTCTGGAAGAGCGTCTTCAGTTAATTGATTTGGCATATCTGTATCGTAGTAAAATCCTGATTCAATTGCAGGTCCCTACCCCAAAGTGAATACCTGGGTATAAACGAGTTAACGCATGCGCTAATAAGTGCGCAGTTGAGTGACGTAAAAATTCCTAATGCATCTTCATGGTCTGGTGTTACGATTTCAATACTAGCATCTTCAGTTAATGCATGCTCTAAATCGACTAATTCTCCATTTACTTTTACCTGCAAGTGCTTTTTGCTAAGCTTTTACTAATATTTTCAGCAACTTCTTTCACTGAAATCTCCTTGTTCAAATTCTTTTACAGCTCCATCTGAAATGTAACTTTAATCATTGACATTGTTCTCCTTCTTTCCTTTCAAAAATGCTTTTAAAAATAAAAAACCATAGTTTGCATACCATACAAACTATGGGACGTTATTTCTACGTGGTTCCACCCAAATTTATTCGTTTTAAACGAATCTCTTTAAACGGACTAACGCTCCGATACGCCTTGCCTTACTTTTTATTCAAACAAGGATTCAAAAAGTGGTAAAACTATCTCGGATGAAGTGTTCCACCAACCCACTTCTCTCTATTAGATAACCAGATAACAGTTTCTTTGTCTTTTTCATCATTTTTCAAAATATTTAATTCATTAATTATTCTACCACTAATTTTTATAAAAATCAAGTCATTTGTTTTTGAAATTTATGAATATCGACGATTTTCTCCAGCTAAGAAAAATTTCTTTCGATAAGAAACGAACACGTTCAATCAAACGTTTAGCCTTTTAATAGTTCTACATCCCCACGATTTGAGACACTTAAATGTTCTTGTAATTCTTCAATCGTTAAATTAGATGAAAAGAATGTTGGTAATTGTTGCATCATACGATATTCCAATACAATCATTAAAATCTCATCTCTAAACCATGCAGAATTTGATTCAGCTCCAATATCATCTAACATTAAGATTGGTGAAGTCTTTTAAAATTTCAACCTTTTCTTCTAAACGATTCGCACCAATCGCACTTTTTAATTCACTTGATAAACTTGGAACATGCACTAAAGTTGTTTCAAACCCACGTTCAGCTAATTCATTTGCAATAGCTGCTAAGAAATACGTTTTTCCAACTCCAAAATGAACCAACTAAATAAATCGCACGATGAAACTCTATTTGGTTTTTGCAGATAATTCATTAATGAATTGTAATGAAGCTTGAAAAGTTTCTTGTCGCTCTTTTGTAATATCTAAGGAATTTAATGTCACCTGTAATAAATTTTTAGGCATATTAATGGCATGGAATTCGATTCGTTAAATCTTACGCCGTTGTTTGCTTTGAACAAACCTTGAGTTGGACGATACACGACTTCAACAAAAACCTTGGTTCACCCTTAATAATGGTTCCATGCCTTTTAATGTATGTTTCTACTCCTGGATACGAGCATCACGTTGTTGAATATATTCCAATAGGGCTGAATAGCTTTTCACTAAATTTTCTCTTGTGGAATTTCATCTTGATGTTCTTGTAAAAATTGTTGAACTTCTTTATCTTGTAAAAACTTCTGCTACAATTTTTGATATTGTTGTTGAAATGCTGTAGTAGCCGTTTTATTGCCAAATAAATCTTGCATTCCTTCCATCACTATTCTCCCTTCACTTGTTCAGAATTCCCACTTGTTTTCAATTGAGAAAGCTGTGCTTTTAATAATTGAAGATTTTCATCATCTAGTGGGCTTTCTTTTTGTTTCATTTGGTTTCATCGCCCAGTCAGGAACAGAAAGCCACTCTTCCTTTTGGAGCATTTCCATAATATTTTTACCTGAGTATGATTGTGCTTGTCGGTTTTTCAATTTTTTTCTTTACGACTTGCTTTTAAACTCTTTATCTCTTTTTGTCGCACTGCTTCAATCGCCTGTTCAGCAGTTTGAATGCCTTTTTGACTCCAATCATTGGCAATCGTATCCATTAAGTTTTTCGTAATCGTTGGATCATTTTTAACGACTAATACATAATGAATTAAAAATATTAATCACTTCAGATGGAATCGTTCCTACTTGAACTAAATCTAAAAATATTTCTTTGTTCTCCATTTGAAACATAGCCATTTCTTTTTGTTGCTTAATACTTGTCATAAAGTCAAAAGCGTCATTTCTTTTTCGCTAATGTAATTAATCGTTGAATCGCCTGGAGGTAAAATGAGTAGACGTTGAGTTGTTTCTTGTTGTTCTTTACACGACAACTTCTGAAACTACAGGCATACTTTCTTCTTTCGGAACAACTGGAGTTACAGTAGATTCCTCTTGTTTAGGAGCTGCTAAATGCTGATTAGCATTAATAATAATCGAATACAATTCCTTTTCATCAATCTCACCCGTAGATAAATCCGCAGCATAAATCACATATTGCGCAATTTCTCTTTTCCGTTAATCCATAATATAATTGGAAACTATTTAACATTTGCTTCACTTCATCTGTTAAAGCCTGTTCATGAACAAATTGACTCTTTAACAAGTCCGTTAACAATTCCCCAGTCAATAGTAGAATTCATAACCACGATTCTTGTTGCTTTCACATCTTTAATCATTTGTTTTTCTTGAGCAATATTTCTCTTGTACTGTGACATATTAAAAAGGTAATTGGAATCCTTCTTGGAAAGTACTTGTAACATCTTGACCATAAGGAGCCTTTTCTTTACACTAAAACGTTTTTGTAAGAGATTTCAAAACGTTGATGACCTACTTGATTCACTAAAAGTGTCGATAATAACGCATCTTTGAAAAATAAATTCGGACTCGCTGGTGCTTGTAATTCAAATGTATATTGAGCACTAATCGATTCTTCATCTTCATAGCGATAGGTTTTTAATAAGCCAACTGATTCTAAACGGATTCTTGCTTGATAAAAAAATCTGAATTCCCTATATTCACTAATGCTAATAAATCTGCCAATCGAATGACATCACTTTGATAGGAATTTGGAGAAAGCTCACTAAATAAGACTAAATATAAAGTTGAGGCTTGAAACCCTAAAAAATGGTACATATAATTGCGTCACAAATTGTAATTCACGTTGTGTCAGCTAAACTTGCTGAGTTACTTGAATACAATCACGTGGATTCAACTGACTCCACTTTATTGATTTCTCGTCCATTTGATCCTCCTATTATGATTTACTATCTTTACGATCCATTTCAAAAGACATTCTCTCTAATTCTTTTAAGAACATTTTTCTATCAGTAAATTGACGGTATACACTTTGCAAAACGAATATAAGCAATATCATCAATTTTTAGCAAGGTAGTCCATGACCATCTCTCCAATTAACATACTTGAGATTTCATTTTCTCCTTCTTGATTAATCGTATGTTCTACTTCGTTGACAATTTGTTCTAATTGACTTAATGGAATCGGACGTTTTTCAGCAGAACGAACTAATCCATTTAATAATTTTTCACGACTAAATGCTTCACGATTTCCATTTCTTTTAATGACTAAAAATCGGTCGCTTTTTCTAATCTTTTCAAAAGTTGTGAATCGATAACCACATTCATCACATTCTCTTCTTCTTCTAATTGAACGACCATCGTCTGCTGGACGGCTATCAATCACTCGTGAACCATTAAATTTACATCTTGGGCATTGTATGACGATGTCCCCTTTTCTTCAAGTTTTTCTTATTGTAGTATATCATTTTTCGTTTCTACTAGCCACCGTTCAACTTGGTTGATATAACTGCCGAATCGTGCCTTGATTATCCAATAATACTGTCGCTCTTTTTCGTTTTTCTTTCAATGGATAATTGAGAATCAATTCGAGACAGCGCTTCTTGTTTTGTATATTGATTTCTATTCATTAATCGTTCTAATTGTAGTTCTCTTTGGGAACATAAACAACGATAATTTCTTCGCATAATTCCCTCATACTGCTTTTTCAAATAATAGGGGCAAATCTAAAACAATCATTGTCTCAATTTCTTTGACGATACTCCTCGATTTTCTCTAAAAATCATAATTTTAATGAGAGCTGTAATAGGTTATCTAGTTTTTGACGGTTTTCTGCATTTGAAAATTAATGCACCTAATTTTTGACGATTTAAGCTTCCCATCTTCTTCAAATACATCACTACCGAAAGCTTTTTCTAATTTCTATATGCCTTGACTATTAGGTTCAACTACTTTTACGAGCAACTTCATCTCGCATCAATGACAGGAATTTTCAATTGTTTTAAATAAGAAGATACCGTAGATTTCTAGAAGAAATCCTGCCTGTTAATCCAACAATTTTCATAAAAATTCCTCCTTATAGCTCTTTTTGTTCTATGTTAGATGAAAAATAAAAGATTCATGCAATAAAAACTATGTAAGAGAAACAGAAATTTCCCCGTAGCAGCAATAAGCCCCGCTTTGTAGAAACTGCGCAAAAAGTTAGACCAAAATCTAACTTTTTGGGGTACTACACCTATTAAGGTGTATATGCGCCTTTTGTAAACAAGAAACTATTATTCGATGTCTATTTCTACCTCTTGGTTTTCTGTAATTTCTACTTGTTTCTTCTCTTTTCTATGATTTTTATATTTTTGATATCGAGTTTCCTCTTTACAAATTAGAGATATGATTAGCTGATAAAATTCATCTTTGCTTAAGTTCTTGCTTTCTGTAAAAGCTATTTTCAAAGACTGCTCCTTTTTCATATATCTCTTTTATCTCTCTCTTTCTTCCTCGTTTCTGCTGACTGGTGAGTCTTTTGTTTTGTAATTGCTTTTATTTCTTCATCTACCATTAAGTTTTTTCTTCATGTTTTCATTTTGTGTCTTTTCCTCTCTTTTCTTATTTTGAGTCAAAGCACAGTAAACCTCGATTTACTGCCTCTCTGTTATTTTATTAGCTGCTAGTCTCGACGTAAACAATTTGAGATTCTAGTGCTTTGTTACTTTAGATAACAAATAAACTCCAAATATAAATTTAATGATCGCATCAATATAGGCAAATGGTACTTTCAAAGAGACACGAGATATACCCCATGATAATATTAATAGTGCACATAATTCCTAATAAAACAAATTGATTTCTCCATGCACAAAAGAGGAATGGAAAATGCAATGCTGTATTCCAATAGTATCAACCATATCAATCTCCAATTCTCCGTAGCATGGACCTCCCAGTACTATTAATATAAACAGGTAATATTATTGAGTGTTGAGAAACCTTATTTTGAAATTTAGTCGATGATCCAGTGGATAGTAGCAAGTTTTTATTCATATTAATTAGCAAACTACATTACTATACTAAACACTTGCATATTTATAATTTGTTGTCCACCTATTAAAGGTACAGCAACAGCGATAACCATGCAACCGCAATTAACCATAAGTAAACCGCCAGTATTTTTATAATTAAATTCTAACTTTATGATTTTTCTATATCCTTAACATTAGGCGAAAAACCTCTCTTAATCTTAATTTATTTATCTATTTCGCTTAATATTATAGCATTTTGAATTTGTCTACTGCCAAATTTCATACTCATTCGCAACTATTCCCCGTAAAGTTTCAAGCAACTTCTAGGTTGCGTATCAAAACTAGAACTTAGATTGAGAATTTACGAAACTTCCATTTAAAAACTTTATTAATGCGATCGAATGCTGTACGCTAAAACGCCATTACAATAATATAAACATGTCAAATAAAGCAATCATTGTCCCTAACTGGAATGCATAACTCAGAAAACTCTGTTGAAGAATTGTTCGCGCTGAAAGTCACATAATAAACAGGAAAGAATTTAGCAATGTTGACTCCATGGGCGAACTTACCAATTCTAAAGGAATCAGTTTCCGGATAAAATGCCAGCCCCATCCTGAATATTGTACTTGCAGCTGAATAAGCGTATTGATTCGCTTCAATCACCACTGCACAAAGAAATGACAGCATAAGCTGAAAGTGCCGACGCTGTACTCAATAATAAAATCTTCAGCACGCTTGAGAACTTGCATAAAATTCAGGAGCTAAAAATCCCTGCAAACAGCAGATTAATCACTCAACAATGAAAGCTACAATCGTTAACCCTGCTAAAAGTGTGTTCCACATCACTCGACGCTCATCTTTCATTGCAATCGCAATTCTCTTGGCAACTTCTTTCCCTTTCATTTTAGATCGTACCGATAAATAAATGAACACAGAAAAATAAATAAATGGGCTATAGGTAAAATAATTTTCACCCAATTTTTCCTTAGAGTATTGACTGGATACCGCTTCTTCTTTAAGAAAGAAGCGTTGCTGATACCTAACTTGATCCATAATCTTTTCTATTTTTCTGGATTAAAAATTTCCCTTCTCGAAAGTGCACTGCATATCGAAGATAAGAATTTGTTATTACTCACGAATTAAATGTCCCGATAATGAATTGGAGACTTTCCATCTCAACAACTTCTTGTTCTTTTCCAATTTTGATTGAGCATCACTGGAGATCCATAATCCTGCATCTACATCTCCCTGCGCAGATGGCTTCTTTCATACTCGGCATGTCACTTTTTGTCGTTTTGTACTTTGTAATCTGCTCATAGGTTTGTATCCAATTGATGATTAATAATTTCAAGTAGTACCATTCGATTCATGCCTTTAATCATCATTTTAACGGGAAACATCTTCAAAATACTTCCTTTCATCTATCTTAGAAATTTGAAGTAAAGCCATTCCCATATGCTTCAAATAAATAATGCACATATTTTGTAACGATTTGCAAGTTTTATACTTATAAACTGTCATAACGTGTATCTCCTTAATCTCCATAATGCAAAGACCATTTATTTATTAGAAGTGTATAACAAGTAATCCAAAAATACAGAGGCATTGTGTCCTACTAATTTAAACGGTTTTAATCGGATAAAATCTCAGAACAATCAAAAGCTACCGGATTATGCTGATTCACCCATGCGAAGATGGCTGTTCATAAATACTCGTATACTACTTCCCGTGTCCTGCAATAGCGGATGCAATCATATTAGTATTCCATTAATGCTACTATAATCCGTCCTTGTATACTCAACCGTTGAAGAGTCCCTTATTAAAATTCCAAAGGATAATCCATATTTCTCTATAAAGCATTAATAAAATACTACCTGTCCAATCCGTAAAATAACTGTAATTTTAAAATTTGGGTCGTATACACTAATAAAGGGCATTCAGAAAGCACATTCAACGTGTTAATCCTGTCGCAAAACTGTAAATCAGAAATTTAGCCATTTACTAATGAACTTCCCATAACTCGTCCTCCCTTTCAGATGAGTACCATTCATATACGTCACACACAAACAACTCCACTAAAATAGAATACATTGCAAACTGCTAGATTCTTGAAATAGAACAGCATCGTTCCTTCACCTAACATCACTGCTGTTTGTCTTTTGATCCAGCTTTTGAAAATCAATGGTGAGAGGCACTTTTTCCAAGAGATTGAACTTGTTTTAGTTTGAGTGATTACATTTTTCAAAACACTTTGAGGGACACCAGGTTCTTTTGTCACCATCGTATCACAGATTATTATCAACAAATCCATCTGCTCTTCAAGCGTTAACATGCTCTTCTGCTGATGCTACATCAACGATTTTAGCATTTTCACCGTCCTGTTCCAAAGACAAAATGGACGATGCTCCTTCGTAATTTGCACAACACGAACTGGATTTAATTCCTGATGAATCACAATGAAGAGATAAATAAAAGAAAGTCGTTAAAATGACGCTGGATAACCTTAATACCCAAAATGAAAATGTCAAAATCTTTTTACCGTATTTTTAAATAAATACTTAAATGTACTTTAGAAATGTCATCATCTATCGGAAGTCCTTTCCCAGTATATGCTAGAAATACATCATCTAAACTTGGTTGTTCACTATGTAAGCGCACACATAATTTAATTTGCAATTCTTCAATCGTGTTAGCAACATGCATTAAATGATTATTCCCTTTTTAAAATGAAAATTTCAACTGTTGTTTTGTTCTTCCATTACCAAAATTTGAGGAATTTGTCTTAATCGCTCTAATTGTTCACTTGTTGGAATCGTTGTTAATTCTACTTGAATAATTTCTGAAGTAGTAATTGATTAGCTTTACCAATCTCTTGAGAGCAGATCTCTAGCAGAGATACTACTCTCCTTTATCCACTAATCACAATACGATCACTTAATCCATCCACTCTCATCTAAATAGCCATGTGGTGGTAAATAATAGTACTTCCTCATTTTAATTGACGAATTCCGTCTAAAATAAACGAACGACTACGAGTATCAACTGCAACAGTTGGTTCATCAAAGAAAATTAAAGAAGGTTTATACACAATGCCGTCAAAGCACATTTACACCGACGTCAATCCACCACCCAATGGGAAGAAATTTGCCGGAAAACTTGTAATTCAGCAACTCAATCGCTTGCTACATATTGTTTTCGCAAATGTTGATCACAAATATATAGAGTCCATGCAAAGAAATCAATATTTTCTTTCCGCACTGTTAAATTATCTAAATAAGCTAACTCTCAGGTGGCACGTTCCAATTTGCCCTCTAGCTTTAGCAGATAATGGAAATTGATTTTTCTCTCCTAATACCGTAATCTCTCTCCACTATCAAATGTCATCCTCAGCACACAATTTTGATTAAAGTTGTTTTTCCACATCCATTTGGACCAAGAAGCGCCAATAACTCCCTGAATCCTCAACTTTCAAAGTGATTTATACGCCATTAAATCTTTATATCGTTTCACCTAAACCTTTTACTCACAATACTTGTTTTCCATATGTCTCACCTATCCTTTCGTCCCCAATCTTAGTATATAAAATGTTTTCACTCTTACACCTGGTGTCGAAATATCCATCATTTTCATATGATATCATGTCATATTTTATAGAATTTTGTGACTTTTGGCAGTTGCTCTGCTACAATAAAAAGCAGATTCGGAGGAATAGTCTTGCGTACATTCATTGAGATCATTATTTACTTTATTCTCATCAGTATATGCTTTGGGAAAATATTGGAACTATTGACAATTTTTCTAGGATTTTGGTATGTATATCCTCTCTCTTTCACCCTTATCTCAGTTCACAAATTCTATTTCATCAATTTGCATTGTGGAGTTTCTTGGGATATTGTGTATTCTCTTTCCACAGACTGGACTTTTGCGAGTGTCCTATTCATCATGTACATGCTGTTCATTTATATGGTTTTTAGCAGGAGATAGTTTCGGTGCTATCTTATATATATCCTCAATTTAGTTTTGCCCTTATCCTCGGCATCATTGGCGGTTATGTTATGTTACAAACTCAGATGAAGCTTTTCGAGAGAAAATTAGTCAACACAAAATGATTTAGAATCGCAACGTCTACATTAAGTCCAACGCCAACAATCAGGTTCGGAAGAAGTTTTGAAAACAAATGGAAATTGCTACATTAAAGAAAGAAATCGCATTTCTCATGCATTACACGACGTCAACTAGGACATACTTTGCAAGCGCTTTCTATTATGCAATTGGAGCCTCTAAGCAAATTATTACAACTGAACTGTTGTTGAAGAAAAGATTAGAGAACATTTATCAAAGCATTTTGCTAAGAGGAGCCGGATAACGCTCGATTAACCATTCATCAAATGTATGATGACTCATTCTCACTTTCACAAAGAATGGATACGCTCAACTTCCTTTAAAGGAAAAAGTCACAAGTGAATTTTTACAAATACTATATCAGATAGTATTCCGATTACTATAAAATATGATATTTACAACGATTTGCCAAGAGTGACGACCAAATTTCGCATGAAACATTCTAATGGAACATGCAACTTCAACGGTTCCTTTTAGAACCACACACATCTACACCATTGATTATAGAGATAATGGGCGACTGTCCAATCTAACACTCCTCAGCACCGGGACATTGATAAATGATGAAGGAACTAGTGGAAAAACATAATGGAGATTTTACACTTTCAAACAAACAATGGATGGGCTGAAATTTTTATTCGTGTTCCACAAAACAGGAGGAGGCCTCCCCATGATTAAAACGATTCTTGTTGATGATGACTATTTAGCATTACAAGCATTAGAAACCATCCTCATCTGCCCAATCTCATATTGAAGCCGTTGGAATGGGAAAGCGATGGATCTGAAGCGATTCGACTCATACGAACAACAGCAGCCTGATTTGTAGTGTTAATGGACATTCGAGATGGAACCTACTTCTGGAATTGATGCATGCTAGTCAAATTTTCACGAAGACTATCCTGAAAGCTAAAAATTTTATTTTTAACAACCTTTCAAGCATGATGAGTATATTACAAAAGCATTAGCAATTGGCTGTAGAGGATATTTATTAAAACAACATAATGTGTGTATATCATCCCTGCACATCGACAGTAGCAGGAATCATCAAATCGTGTACGATTCAACAATTCCATATGCCAGTATCTATCAAGAGAAAACAAGCAAACTGTTGAATGAACGTGGAAAACGAATTATTATATCTAACAGCAGAAGGATACACAATAAAAGAAACTCGCAGAAAATGCCACTTAAGCGAGAGGCACCATCCGAAACTCACTCTCTCAGTACTTCTAGAGAAATTAAACCTAAGAGACAGAACCCAATTAGCCATTTATTACTATAAAGATTTGCAGAATGATCGAGAGCAGAAGTTTTTGCCACTCTCATGCTATAACTCACCTTTAGAGATAGGTAGTGAGACACCTTCTTTTAATGTCTCCACCACTATTCTCATCAACCCTATTTCAACAAAGAACCCATGTTACTTCCTTTCGTTTTACGAGGGTAAACATTTCATGATAATAATATTGATAATACAATAAGCCCCCTTCCAAGGAATCTTAAAAATATAAACTTTTCAAAAATATCAAAATTCAAAAATATTAAACCTAGTACTAATGTTAAATAGTAGAACTTATTCATCTTTGACATGATTGAGCCTCCTCCTGCATTCTTTAGTTCTTTTTCTACTTACCTAATTATAGCATAGGTAGTATCTTTTGGTACTTTGTTTCAAATCAGTTCGAGACCCTAGGCTCGAAATTTGTGCAATCAGACTCGCATGCGAGACTGCTTTGCGTCTCTTTGCCACATTTTGGAAATTCCATCTCTAACTCCTGTACGCCACCTCATCTTATCAAGGATCAAACAAAAGGAATTTCGTGTAGTAGTGATTGAAACGGCGTTATGCGTCTAATCACAGGAGGCCCTGAGACCCTAGGCTCAAAATTGTAATGCAATGAGACTCGCTTGGCGAGGCTGCTTGCGTCCACGTGCTAGTCGAAATTCGCATTCTCAACTCCAATACGTCTCCCATCTTATGATGACAATACAAAGCGATATCTCGTAGCAGCAGTGATTGAAACAGCATCAGCCGTTCGATCACAGGAGGTATTGAGACCATAGGCTCAAGCAACGCTAGCCGTAAAACCGAAGGTTTGCTGGCGTCCTTCTATACTTTCAGGAAATTCCATTATTATTTATTCTATAAACGATTGTTCAACTCTCCAAGCTAATCTTCAAATCCTGGTTTACCTACTACAGCTAAACATATCTTGCTACGCTTCAACACCACAGGTTGGTCAAACAGATCACACCATTTATAGTAACCAGAAATACCTCACAGCGATTTCGAAGAAGTAAATTAAATGACCTAAAGTATAAGCTGACATATACAGGAATTGTTACCACAAAGTTTGGCACTTGACCATCGTCCATGCGCTAATAGTACCTTGGAAAGCTTTTTGTATTTACAAAATCCATTGTTTTACCTTGTAAATAACCTCAAACCATCTAAATCTTCCTCAGTTTCAGGGAATTGGTTACAGTTTCATTAGGAGGTACCCACTAATAACGGTTTCCAAAGATAGCTACGCTGACCTTCTTGGATATATCATTGACCTAGCCAGGTGTAAATCAGTTGAGAAGTTCTGCGCTTGAAGGATAAAATACCTTTCAAGTGCTTTCCTTCAGATTCACCGAATAATTGTTTCACCATTCAGAGAAGTATTGCTAAAGTTGGCTCATAATTAATTTAATAATTCAGTCACTTACCTTTTACGGTATAACTACATTCTCAGCTTCTACCGCATAATTGATAAAGCTTCGTGCTTTTAAGTTTTGTGAGCTATAAAGCCACAGAGCATCTTCGGCCTTGCATTAACGCTGCACTACATCTGCACCAGTTACAGCAATTGCATAAACCTGTCAGCTGTTAATAATACAGTGAAACGTCCACCCACATCATCTGGAATAACAAATGTTTGATAACCTTCAACATCTGCTTCTGATTTTAACGCTCGCCCACGAGCACGGTCAGTTGTTGCATAAATACGTTTAACTGCTTCTTCTTTACCATATAATTAATAAATCTTCTAAACACACGCAACGCACGGTTACTGGTCTCTGTGAATGTGTACCCTGGTTTCGAAATTTACGCTTTACTGATCACGGTCTCCACCAACTCAATTAAACCATGTAAAGTAAGTTGAGCTATGCTGTTTCCTGCAACACTACTCTGAGGTGTTTACGTTGTTCTGCTGGTAAATAGTTGTAGCAAGATGCATGATTTAAAGAAATCAGTGCTGCACGAGCTCCTATATGAACCATACCACCACTAACTGCTACAACTCAGTACTCTCCAGAATCTTCTTGAATCTTTTTAGCTGCGTCTTTGATGCGAGACAGAATTCTTCTTTATCATAATCACGAGGTAAGTTAATCCAACCAGTGAAATCTGCACCTCAAGTCTTCTAACTCCCTCTCTTAAGAAATCTTTATCAACTGCTGTCACAGTTGATTGCACTGATTGATTTCTTCTTGATTAAAAGAAACCTAATGCTTTGGAGACTAATCAAATGAAATATGTCCCATGATGAACCTCTAAAAATTTCTTCTTCTATTATATCAATTTTTCTATCAAATGAGTACTACTTATGCTTTTTATTTTCTTCTCAGCTACATCAAATTTTCTTGCTTGCCTCCTTCAGTCCAATACGGCAATTGATGCGCTAAAGATGAAAACTCAGTGGAGGGAGAAGCGTTTCTGATATTTCGGGTTAATTCTCGTTGATTGTAGAAGTACATCTCAATTTTTCTAATGCACGAATTGATAAACTAATTTTATCGGTAAAATTCATCTACATCAATCACTGCAGTTACTTCTTCTCCAATCTTTTACAAAGTGATGCACATTAACTCCATATCCATGCTTACATTCAGAAATATGAATTAATCCTTGTGTTTTCTTCATCCATGCTAAAGAAAACTGCATAGGGCTGAACTCCTGTCACTTTTAGCAGTAATCACATCTCCAGTGCGATATGCTCTGTGTCATGTTCAAACCCTACCTTTTTCACTACTGTCGTTGATTCCATCACAATATCTTCAATGTTCGTGTCTCTGACCATTACGTTTCCGCAGATTCAATTTTCTAATACGACATCCATTCCTTCAACAACACGACCAAAAACGGCATGATCGATGATCTCAACCATGGTGTTCCACCATCTTTTGTGCACCAAAGCTTCCAACAATCTCGGCCATCCCATCTCTTTTAATTGTGTTAACATTTGGAGCTGAACATGCTCTCGCTGTTACGATGAAAAATCGTGAACCATTTTGTATTTGGTCCAGCATTTGCCATTGAAAGAGCTCCCGTCAGATTAAATAATTCTTTGAAAATTCATCTTCAAATTTTGGACCCCAAATCGATTCTCCACCCATACCAGTACCAGTTGGGTCTCCACTTTGAATCATAGTGTAAAGTCTTCAATAACATCGATGGAAAATCACTCCGTCGTAACCTAGCCATTTTTCACGCATGTGTCACAAAGTTTTTAAATCCGTCTTCGGTGCAGCTTACCCATCGATTCCAACGTAATATCCATATTTCTGATATGTAAAAATTACAACAGAGGTTTCCTTTTAATTGTCTTCTTTAATTGTGGAACATATAACCATTTTCTTATTCTTCCCTTCTTTCTAAAGTTTGATACTGACTTTCCACTCAAACCCATGAAATGCCTATCAATTTATGGACGAAGTCAACCTATTCTTCCCCAACAGAGAGCAACAATTTGCGCCCAATAACGATCCACTAATAAATCCTCTGGCTGCTTTTTCTAATTGTCATTTTCTGCAATTTTAATGCAGTTCTTCTGATTACCGATAAAATGAGAGTGCTCCCATTAACAATATAAATACCGACTCCTGCTTTCATTGCACAGTTACTACTAAAGACACGATCCAAATACACGATATGCAACATATCTGATCTTACGCGACTAATATTTTCTTAATTTCAATGATGCACGTCATCACTCCCTTCTTCAGCAATGCATAACTTTTCATTCATCACAACTTCCCACATATCGAACTCACATCCGCCATATCTCAGAAATCTTGAGTTTGTTGTTTGATCATCCGGTCACAGACTTGACGCAATTCCTGCATCTCTTCTTCTTTCGGGAAGAAATGAATTTTAAAATTTTCTTATCCATATCCTGATAATTCAAAATATATGGAATAAAATATTTTGCTCTAGTATTGATGTGAGTACTTGGAAATACGGTTTGATTTATTAATTTTTTTAACCTGGGTTTCAGTCACATTCACATTTTGATAAATCGTATAGTCAAGATCTTGACATGTTTCACAGTGAATTGGGACTTGATTTATCGTCATGAACATACCTCTTCGAATTCTACTGTGCCTGCATCACGCCTGTCAAAAAACTTCTTTATTTTACTGCTTTTTCCTTCCATATTTGGTATAACGTTTCAGGAATATGGCATAGTATAAGACCACTAGGAAGATGTATATATATGACTATTTTTGTACCTTATCCTTTAATAGCAGCATTATCATCAATATTATTTGCACAATTTGTTAAATTCCCAATTGCCTTTTCACTCTCGAAAAAGGATATACATTTATCCCTTTTATGACAAGCAGTGTGAATGCCAAGTTCTCACCTGTAGCTGTTACTTCACTCATTACAGCCTTGGATTGAATATGGATTTGCTTCCACTTGTAGCACCAACATTTGCAGATTGTCGTGTTTGATGCGATGGCAGTTAGACGTCAAAGCAGAAATAAGGAATTTTATTATCACAATTATTTGAAGAACAATTATATGAATCACAAATTATCCGAAATTGAAATTGATGATGACGAACCGATTCAATTATTTAACACAGAAGAAAATAAAAATTAAATTATTACGAACATCTTTGGACATAAACCAGTAGAAGTAGTATTTAGGCGCAATGACAGAAATTCAGGATTGCCTCCTACTACGCTTCTTATATATTTCTAAGAATGGAGAAATGAAATGACAACAACATGAAACCGTAGATATTGCTAATATTGGTGGCGGACCCGTTGGATTACTCTCACTGCTTTTATGCAGTGACTTCGTCAAGCAAGCGTAAAAATTATCGGAAAGCCTTCCTCAACTTGGAGGACAACCTGGAATGTTATATCCCGATGGTTTACGATATCCCTTGCTTATTCTGAAATTTCATAGCTGAGATCGTAGTAGAAACTTAATCAAGCAATTAGACTCGATTTGAATCTCCACAAATTTTGCTTAGAAGAAGAAGCTCTTCAAAATTGAAAAACACGAAGACTACTTATGAAACATTACAACTTCTAAACAAAAACACTTTGCAAGAACAATTATTAGCTGCATGTGGCGAAACGGAGCTCGTCCTCGTAAATTAGAATTAGAAGGTGCAGAAAATTATGAAAATCATCAACTGCACCCGCTTCGTGACTAATTTAGAACAATTTAGAGATACATCGCCACTTTGTGGTGTGGAGATCTCCAGGTTGACTCGCATTAGCGTTAGAAAATAGCACGCAAAAGTGAGCATCATCCACCGTCGTCTCACAATTCAGAGCACACGAACATAGTGTTGAATTACTAAAATTCTTCCGTTGAAATCTACACCATTCATTCCAGAACGTTTAAAATGAGATGCAAAACATGGCTCAATCTGTTACATTCAAACAAGCTCGGAGAAGAAGAAATTGGAATTAGAAGTGGATGACTTCATTGTCAGCTATGGTATTTCTCTTCTATTGATCCATTAAAGATTGGGGATTAGAACTCAAAAAATGTTATTGGTCACGAATAGCAATGAAACAAACCTTCCAGGTAGATATTTGCTGTTGGTGACATTACACACATACGAAGTGAAAGTGCAAATTATCGCAAATAGGATTTGGTAGAAGTCTGATTGCTGTTAACCAAGCAATGGCGCAGGAGTCATCCTGAGAAAAGAATCCAAACCATTCATAGTTCTTCTTTTCTAAAAATATATGATATAATGATGTATTCGTTTCCACTTTTAAAGAATTGGAGACGTGAAGGAGAGTTTTATGAAAAATACTAAGAATTGCGATGAATATGCACTCATCACTTCTTCACGAATGGAGTTGAGCTAGAAGAAATTGCAAAATTAGTTCATTCTTACAAGAACCATATATTTTCCTCTCAATTTAACTTTTAGAAATTAATTTCGCTGCTAAATAATGTTGAATTCCTGGTTCTAAAAACGGGTACAAAAATTATTATTACAGGAATTGAGTTAGATTAAATTAGCGTAGCAAAATCAACTATCTCAACCATTAAAATGATATTCTTACAAAAGATGAAGGTTTATATGGAAAGTAGACGAAATTCGTTTATCTATCGTGTAAATGTATATGGTTCTATCGGATTTACAAACTATGGTTATATCGGGATAAAGTAAAACTAGAATTTGAGAATTATTAAATGATAAATCAAGTGGCTACTGCCATACTTTCTTAGATGATACTGTAGGTGCTATCGCAGCAGCAGCAAGTCGTGTAGCCCACGGATATCCAGAATTCCAAGAAGCTGAATTAGATTAATGTAATAAATTAAATTTAAAATAAACTTTTCTAGAAGTA